>MDTG01268056.1_pt1 | contig 11194 bp, 13 predicted proteins | sample 811421 | NCBI WGS metagenome assembly MDTG01 (sample SAMN05326645, study PRJNA326480) | marine metagenome | isolation source: seawater | place: Pacific Ocean: South East | collected 2011
GAAGGATTCGAACCTTCGAAGACCGAAGTCAACGGGTTTACAGCCCGCCCCATTTGACCGCTTTGGTACCCCTCCTTAATCAGGGGAAGCGTCCCCTTGTTCAATAAAGCTTTAAACAACATGCGTTTTATATATTTTTATTGCATAAATGCAATATGAGAAATAATGAAAATACATTAAAAAAAACGTATAAAAATCAAGTGTAATTTATGAATAAACAGCCTTTTTTTATTGTTGGCAAACATGCAGTTATGGAAGCTTTGAAAAATCCAAAAAGAAAAGTACTTAGAATATTTTTAACAGAAGAAAGTAAAAAAAATATCCACAGAGAAAATCCAAATATAAATCTATTAAATAATTCAAAAGTATATTTTAAAACAAAAAAAGAATTAGATAGATATACAGGAAAAGAAAATATTTTACATCAAGGTTACGTTGCAGAAGTTGAACATCTAGAAGAAATAACTTTAAAAAATTACATAAATGACAAAACAAATTTGACATTAGCATGTTTTGATGAAGTATCTGACCCTAGAAATATAGGTTCAATAGTAAGAAGCGCTGTTGCATTTAATATAGATGGTTTAATTTTCAAGGATAGACATTTTCCAGATGATAGTAAATTAATGTATAAAGCTGCTTCAGGTGCAATGGAGTATATAAATATATTTAAAGTTCCAAATATAAATACAACGCTGAAAAATTTAAAAGAAAGTAATTTTTGGGTATATTCTTTTGACAATAATAGCAAAGATGATTTACATAACTTCAAATTTGATAAAAGAAAAATTTTACTTTTTGGATCAGAAGGATTCGGAATAAGAGAAAAAACAAAAAATTATGCTGATTTTAAGATTAAAATTAAAATTAATAGTAAAATTGAGAGCTTGAATGTATCAAACTCAGTGTCAATTGTTTTTAATCATGTAGACAAAAATAAATGATAGGTTACTTTAAAACAAAATTTAAAATTAAATGTCTATATTAAAAGATATTGCTAAAATGTTATCGAAAGTAATTGATGAACAAGCAATGACGAATTTATATCCTAATTTAATCAATAGAAACTATAATGAAAAATCTTTTTTAAGAAATGATTATGAAGTTGATGATAATGTTGAGTACATTTTTATGCATATTCCTAAAACAGGAGGAATGACTTTACAAAATTTATTAAAGAATATTAATAAAAATAATGAAAAAAAATTTTTTGTTGGAGCTCATAACCCAGTATCATTATTTCATAACACAAATCAAAAAAAATATATTACAATATTTAGAGACCCTATTGAAAGAGTTTACTCTTTTTACAATATGAATCTAAATGATAAAAAGCAAATTTATCATTACTTAGCAAAAAAAGGTTTATATAATTTTGTGAAATTTTGTCCTGAAGTTCAAAATACATATTGTCAATATTTTAGTGGATATATCGAAAAAGATGTCGATGAAAATATTTTTAATCAAGCAGTAAAAAATTTTAATGGATTTTATGAAATAATTGATTTTAAAAAAATTGATGAGGAGTTAATAAAATTTTTTGATAAAATAAATATGAAAATAGATGAAATTCCACATATAAATAAAAAATCACATAGTGATGCAAATAAGGAAATATCTAAAAAAAACAGATCCATTATAGAATTTTTTAATGTTTATGATTTAAAACTTTATCAGTTATTTAAAATAAAAAGCAATCAAGCAAAATAATATATTAATATTTGATATAAATTCTTGAATTATTATAACAATAATCTATAAAACTTTAAGTATCTGCCCTTGTAGCTCAGCTGGTAGAGCAATTGATTTGTAATCAATAGGTCCGCGGTTCGAATCCGTGCGGGGGCACCACTAATTTATTTCTTTTCTTATTTGTTCAATTTTAATTTTTTTTTGTAAGCTTCGATTTTTATCATATAGCAATTGAAATTTAATTTTTTTGTTTATTTTAACTAATATAATTTTGGCATTTCTTACTTCAAAATTATCAGCAACAGCACTGATAGGTCTTTTATTCAAATTTAAATTTTTAATTAATATTTTTGAATTTTCTCCTACTATTTTCCCCTTCCATCTTCGAGGTCTAAATGGACTAATTGGAGAAATAGAGAGTTTCTTAGAGTCTAAACTTAAAATTGGACCATGAACAGATAGATTGTAAGCAGTACTTCCTGCGGGTGTTGAAATTAATACACCGTCCGAAATTAATTTTTTAATAATTGTTTTTTTTCCACTTTTAATAATTAAGATTGCAGCTTGTCTACCCTGTCTTAGTATCGAAACTTCATTAATTGCTATAGATTTTTTTAAAATATTAGATTTGTTTTTTACCTCCATTTGTAATGGAGAAATATTTATCATTTTTGCTTTAGATAAATTTTTAATTGTATTTTTAAAAGAAAATTTATTCATTAAAAAACCATAACTTCCTGAGTTAATTCCATAAAAAGGTTTTTTAAATTTATAGAATTTTTTTAATGTCTGAAGCATGAATCCGTCACCTCCTATAACAACTATTATATTAGAGTTTAAAAATGAAAATTTTTTAATTTTATTAGACAAAAAATTTTTAATCTTTTTGGATTTTTTATTATTATCAAATACTATAAAGGGTTTAATCATTTCAATGGTGCCCTCGGCCAGACTCGAACTGGCACTCCCAAACGGGCAAGGATTTTAAGTCCTTTGTGTCTACCAATTTCACCACGAGGGCATAAGTTGATTTCATAGTGTTATGTTAACATTTTAAAATATACAAGTTTAATTTTTAAATTAAATTTCTTTTTTTAACCAAGTTTCTGGAGTTAATTCATTTTTAATTTCTAAATTTATATGATAATCAAAAGGTCGAATTCCACGTTTTTTAATATATTCATATGTTTTTTCTATACCTTCTATTAAATTAGTTTGAGTTCTATAATTCAATAATTTTCTAGCTTTCTCAGCTGAACAAGTTGCATGCTTTACTTCAAGAGGTCTATCTTTCTTATATATTGGATCTAAGTTGCTTCCGGTTATATTAGAACATATTTCAAACACTTTATTTATAGTAACAAATTCTTCATCTGGACCTATATTAATAATTTGTTTATTTAATTTTGGATCATCTATCATTGGTATTAGACAACTTAAACAATCATCTATGTATGAAAAACATCTCTTTTGATTTCCATCACCATAAATTATTGGAGATTTGTTTTGCATTATTCTATTCAACATAATTGATACTACATTTCTAAATGGATCATCATATTTTTGTCTTGGTCCAATAATATTATGAGGAACTGCAATTACCCATTCTATTTTATTTAAATTACATAAACTAATTAAAATTTTTTCTGCAGCTACTTTTGATATTCCATAAGGGTCAATTGGTGCCGTATCCATATCTTCAGTAAATGGAGTTTTTTGTGAACCATATCTAGCCATTGATGAACAGAAAACAATTCTTTTCACATTGTTAGATATTCCAGCAGAAAAAACAGCTACGGAAGCTTGTAAATTATTTTTAGTTATTTCTTGTGGAGAAAAAACTGATAAACCTTCATGAGCAGCGGCAGCACAATGATAAATAACATCTACATCTTTCATTATTTTGCTCATTTTTTCAAAATCACAGCAATCAGTTTTGTGAAATTCTATATCTTTAGATATATTATCTTCATAGCCAGAAGACATATTATCTACACCAATAACCTTATATTTTAATTGATGTAGTTTCTCAGCTAAATGCGATCCTAGAAAGCCTGCAACACCAGTTATTAGAACTTTTTTTATAGTCATTCGAAATCTATTTATATTTTTTATTTTAAATTAACAGCTAAAATTATAAGTAATTAACTTAAATCAAACCATTCTTTATATTTTTCTCTATTCTCCTGTATAAACTTAGGCAAACTATCTAGGGATATCTTTGTCAATTCAAATTCTTTCCCATATTTTGACATTTTAGTATCGCTAGAATGATCATGATCTATTTTTCTACTTTTAATTAATTCTCTAATTTTTTCTACATTTTTTCCTGACGCCCTATATTCATCATGATGTTCTGCATCTAGCTCTTTACTGTGAATATCTTCAGGGGTTTGTAATCTTGTAAAATGCCAGCCACCTGGATTAACAATTTCTAAACTAATTTGTTTGTCAAATTTTAAAAAAGTATCAATTCTATAAAATGGATAAATTTTTGGTTTTATTTGTCTAAGTTTTTCAAAAGAAATTAAATTCTTTTTTCTACATCCTTTGGTGCCAAACCAACTTATTCTATCTAAGAATAAATTTAATTTATAATAAAAAAGTTTTTGTTCAAACAAAACATATTTTTTATTAAATTTGTTAAAATCAAAATTGTTAAGATTTGGTATTTCATCATTATCACTATATAAAATGAAATCATTATTATCTGCATTTTTTAATCCTTGGATAAGTGTATTTCTTTGGTGTGCAATTCTTTTAATAGCATTATGCCGATAATTCTCAGGCAATTCTTTTCTTTTTGTTGAATTATTATCAAATTTAAGCCCTTTCGGCTCTTCTTCAGCAACAACATAAATTATTTTATCTTTAAACTTTGGAAACTTATTAATATCAAAATTTAATTTTTTTTCCCTACCACTATGTGAAAATTTAGATTCACAAATTACGAATTTATCTACAAAATTAGATAAAATATTAAATCTAAGATTAAGTATCAAATCTTCATCATGATATAAAGTGCAATCAAAAACTTTCATGAGATTATTATTATATATCTTTACCAATAAATTTTATAATTAATTTTATAACCTAAAATTCTTCTTTTTAGATAATTTAAGTCTAAATTACAATCCTTATATCCTTTTATAATTGTATGAAGGTATGTTGAGTTTGGTTTTTTTTTTAAAAAAATATTTTGGATGTAAACTAAGACCCTTTTTTGTTTTAAAGTAAAATATTCTTTTTTATAATAGTTATAACTAACACCCTCATATTCATCTAAAGCTTCTTCATCTTTTTTAGATATTTTCCAAATTACACCAGGAACATTAAAATTTTTATTTTTAATAATATTAGCATGTCCATAAAGTGCTTTTTCAGTTCTGTTACTAAAACAGAGATTATATCCTCTCAAATTAAATTTTTTTATAAATTTAGGATTATCACATCTGTAATTCATTTGACTGTGATTTAAATTACTACCATAAGCAAAATATAGCATTTAATTTCTTTCAATGATTTTAATATTTTTTTCTTTAATGAATTTCATTATTTGTGAATTACAAAAATCAATTTTTTTTCGGTTAGTAGCTCTCAAAACTATTGAAACACCCAATTTGCCTGCTTTAAAAAAAGGATAACTCCCTATATCTACATCTTTATTATTATTTTGAACGAAAGTTAATGATTTTGCAATTTCACTTTCAACAGTTCTTAAATTAATTGTAAGACTTAAAATTGGTTTACCTCCAACTAGTTTATGACTAATGCCTCCGATCATAGACTTTAAGATTGATGGAACACCCGGAAGTGAAAAAACATTTTTTACATTAAAACCTGGTGCGCCACTAGTAGGGTTAAGAATTAAATTTGCGTTTTTAGGCATATATGCCATTTTTTTTCTGCCGTCTGTAAACTCACCTGGTTTATAATATTTTTTTAAAATATTCATCGCATCATCATGAGGTCCGTAAGATAATTTAAATGCCTTAGAAATTGATTTTGAGGTAATATCATCATGCGTAGGGCCAATCCCTCCAGTTGTGAAAACATAATTATATTTTTTTCTCAGTTTATTAACTGTGTTAACTATAATTCTTTCGTTATCAGGAATAACTCTAGCTTCTTTAACAACAATTCCCAAAGAATTTAGCCAGAGAGATAGAGTGCTTGTATTTGTGTCTTGTGTTCTACCAGATAATATTTCATTACCTATTATAATTATTGCTGCATTTATTTCTTTTTTATTTTTCATTTGCAAATATAAATAAATTATAATGAAATTTACCAGTACTTTAATTAAAGGCAAGTTAATCAAAAGATATAAAAGATTTTTTGTTGATATAAAAGTAAATAATTTAACCGTGACGGCACATTGTCCTAATACAGGATCAATGATGGGTTTGCTTGAAAAAGGAAATAATGTTTGGCTAACTAAAAATGATAATCCTCAAAGAAAATTAAAATTTACTTTAGAAATGATAGAGGTAAACAATGTTATTATTGGTGTAAATACACACCGAGCAAATAGAATTGTTGAGAATGGATTAAAAAATAATCTCATAAAAGAATTTAAATCAATCAAAATAATCAAACCTGAATTTAAATTTTCAAAAGATACAAGGTTTGATTTTTTATGTGATAAAAATATTATTGAAGTTAAAAATGTAACGTTAAGTAGAAAATATAGATTAGCAGAATTTCCAGATGCTATTACATCTAGAGGATCAAAACACTTAAAAAATTTAATAAATTCAATTAAAAGAGGTTATAAGCCCTACGTCTTATTTTTAACTCAAATTCAAGATATAAATAAATTTAAAATAGCAAAAGATATTGATAAGAATTATTATGACAATTATCTTTTAGCCAAAAAAGCTGGTGTTAATTTTTTAGCTTATAGGTGTGCTTTGAATACTAAAGAAATTAAAATTGAAAAAAAAAATTGAAATTATAAATGAATAGTAATTATTCTGAAAAATTTGAAAAAATGAGAATAGCAGGAAAGCTTGCTTCAAAAACATTGGATATGATTACAGATTTTATCAAACCAGGTATATCAACAAATAAAATAGATCAATTATGTCATGAATTTATTAAGGACAAAGGTGGATATTCTGCGCCACTTTATTATAGAGGTTATACTAAATCGTTATGTACATCTTTAAACCATGTAGTTTGTCATGGTATTCCTTCTGACAGAGTTTTAAATGAGGGTGATTTTTTAAATATTGATATTACAGCAATTGTTAATGATTATCATGGTGATACCAGTAGAATGTTTAATGTTGGAAACATTCCAGTAAAAGCAGAAAATTTAATTAATGTTACTTACGATTCAATGATGAACGCAATTAAAATTTTAAAACCAGGAATAAAGTTAGGCGATATAGGACATGAAATACAATCTTATGTAGAAGAAAAAGGTTTTTCAGTTGTAAGAGATTTTTGCGGTCATGGGATAAGCAATGTTTTTCATGAACAACCTAATATACTTCACTACGGTAAAAAAAATGAAGGATTAGAATTAAAACCAGGAATGACTTTCACTATTGAGCCAATGATAAATTCAGGTAAACATAATGTTAAAGTTTTAAACGATGGTTGGACAGCGGTTACAAGAGATAAGTCTTTCTCAGCGCAATTTGAACATACCATAGGAATTACTGAAAATAGTTATGAAATTTTCACAGAATCTGCTAAAAGCTATAGAAAGCCCCCGTATAATTAATGATATCAAGATATTCTAGAAAAGAACTTACAAATATTTGGTCAGAGGAAAATAAATACAAAATTTGGTTAAGTATTGAAATTGCTGCAGCTGAAGCAATGGAAAAATATAAAATTATTCCGAGGGGTGTAGCGTCATTAGTTAAAAAAAAAAGTAAAATTAATGTTGGCAGAATTCACAAAATTGAATCAAATGTAAAACATGATGTAATTGCTTTTTTAACATCTATTACTGAAAAAGTTGGTTTAAAAGCTCGATATTTACATCAAGGCATGACTTCTTCTGATGTCCTAGATACTAGTTTTAATATTCAATTAGTTCAGTCTGGCAATATTTTAATTAAAGATATTGATAAAATTTTATTTATTTTAAAAAAAAAAGCAAAAAAATATAAAATGACACCATGTATAGGAAGAAGTCATGGCATACATGCTGAACCAATTACATTTGGTTTAAAATTAGCATCTTTTTACGAAGAATTTAAACGAAATAAAAAAAGATTGATGCAAGCAATAAATGAAATATCTACTTGTGCGATTTCTGGTGCTGTCGGAACATTCTCTAATATTGATCCTAGAATTGAAATTTATGTTTCTAAAAAATTGAAATTAAAACCTGAGCCAATATCTACACAAATTATTCCAAGAGATAGACACGCACATTATTTTTCAGTTTTAGGAATTATAGCTGGTTCAATAGAAAGAGTATCAGTAGAAATAAGAAATTTACAAAGATCTGAAATATACGAATTACAAGAATATTTTTCAAAATATCAAAAAGGATCTTCAGCGATGCCTCATAAAAAAAATCCAATTTTAAGTGAAAACTTAACTGGTTTGGCAAGAATGGTGAGGAGTTACGTAACACCAGCTTTAGAAAATATTGCGCTTTGGCATGAAAGAGACATCTCTCATTCAAGTGTGGAAAGAAATATTGGACCAGATTCAAATATAACTTTAGATTTTGCACTAACAAGACTAGCTAATATTTTAGAAAATATGATTATATATCCGAAAAAAATGCAAAAAAACTTAAATCTAACTAAAGGTATTATTTTTTCACAAGAGTTAATGCTTGAACTTACTAAATCTGGTATATCTAGAGAAAAATCATATATGTTGGTCCAAAAACACGCTTTATCAAGCTACAGTAGAAATATTAGTCTAAAAGAAATAATTAAAAAAGATAAGTTAATATCTAATAAACTTTCTGAAAAACAAATTGATAAAATATTTAATTATTCTAAACATTTTAAAAATATAAACTATATTTTTAAGAGAGTTTTTAATTAATGAAAAAAGGGAAAAAATTATACGAAGGTAAAGCAAAAGTAATTTACGCTTCTCCAGAAAAAAACTTAGTTATTCAACACTTCAAGGATGATGCAACTGCATACAACAATCAAAAAAAAGCAATAATAGAAGGAAAAGGGATATTAAATAATAGAATTTCAGAACATATTTTTAATAATTTGTCACAAATTGGAATTAAAAATCATCTAGTAAAAAGATTGAACATGAGAGAACAGCTTGTAAAAAAAGTTGAGATAATACCAATAGAATTTATTGTAAGAAATGTAGCTACTGGATCGCTAACTAAAAGACTAGGAATAGAAGATGGAACAGTTTTAGAAAAACCATTAATTGAATATTGTTTAAAAAATGATTCATTGGGAGATCCTGTAATAAGTGCTGAACATGTGTTGGCCTTTAAATGGATGGAGGAAAATGAAATTATATATACAAAAAAAGAAATTTTGAGAATAAATGATTTTTTATTAGGAATTTTTAGGGGTGTAGGAATTAAATTAATAGACTTTAAAGTTGAATTTGGAAAACTGAATCAAGATGGAAAAGATGAAATAATCCTTGCGGATGAAATTAGTCCAGATACATGTAGATTGTGGGACACATCATCTGATAAAAAATTAGATAAAGATAGATTTAGAAATGACCTAGGAAATTTAATTGAAGCATATCAAGAGGTTGCTAGAAGACTAGGTATACTTCACGAACAACCAAATATAAGACCAATTAACTTCAGTAAACCTACAGCTGTAAAAATTAAAAAAAATAAATGAAAATTAAAGTAATTGTGACTCTCAAAAATGGAGTCCTAGATCCGCAAGGTAAAGCTATACAACAGACTTTAAATGGCATGGGCTTTTTAGAAGTTCAGGATGTTAGACAAGGAAAATATTTTGATATTGAAATTAATGAAAATGATGAAGAAAAAGCAAAATCCAAAGCTGAAGAAATGTGTAAAAAATTACTAGCAAATTTAGTGATAGAAGATTTTAAGATAATTTAACTTTACAATGAGATCATCAGTAATTATTTTTCCTGGATCCAATTGTGACAGAGATATGGATGTTGCCTTAAAAAAATTTGGATTCAAAAACCAAATGGTTTGGCATAATGAACATACAATACCCAAAAGTGATCTGATCGTATTACCAGGTGGATTTTCTTATGGGGATTATCTTAGATGTGGAAGTATTGCAGGAAAGTCTAAAGTTATTAGCTCAATTATTGATTTTGTTAAATCGGGAGGATTAGTCCTTGGTATTTGTAATGGATTTCAAATATTAACTGAAACCGGTCTATTACCAGGTGTTCTTCAAAGAAACAAAAACTTGGAATTTATTTGCAAAAATATTTTTGTAAAAATAGACAACAATTCAAATAAGTATTTTAGAAATATAAAAAAAAATATTTTGAAACTTCACATAGCACACAATGAAGGGAATTATTTTTGTTCGAATGATGAATTAAAATCTATAGAAGATAATAATCAAATAGCAATAAAATATTGTGACTCTAAAGGATTGTCAAATGAAACAAATAACCCTAATGGGGCAATTAAAAATATTGCAGGAATTTTTAATAAAGAAAAAAATGTATTAGGTATGATGCCCCACCCTGAAAGAATGATTGATAGATATCTTTCTGGTGAAGATGGTTCAATTTTTTTTGAAAACATATTAGGAAATTTTAAATAATGGAAGTGAATGAAAAAATTGCTATAGAACATGGTTTAAAAAAAGAGGAGTTTAAAAAAATTTGCAATCTTTTAAATAGAAATCCAAATATTACAGAACTTGGCATATTTTCTGCTATGTGGAATGAACACTGTTCTTATAAATCTTCAAAAATTCATTTAAAAAAACTAAACACAAAAGGTAAAAAAGTGATTCAAGGACCTGGGGAAAACGCAGGTGTTATAGACATAGGTGATGATGATGCAATCGTATTTAAAATTGAAAGCCATAATCATCCTTCTTTTATTGAACCTTACCAAGGTGCTGCTACTGGAGTAGGAGGAATTATGAGAGATGTGTTTACAATGGGTGCCAGACCTATTGCAAATTTAAATTCTATACATTTTGGATCACCTCAACATAAAAAAACAAAAAATTTGTTAAGAGGAGTAGTTCAGGGAATTGGTGGCTATGGAAACTGTATCGGTGTACCAACAGTTGCTGGGCAAACATGTTTTGATGAATGCTACAATGGAAATATATTGGTAAATGCCATGACCGTAGGTTTGGTAAATAAAAATAAAATATTTTATTCTAAGGCCGCTGGCATAAATAAGCCTGTTATTTATGTTGGTTCAAAAACTGGGAGAGATGGAATACATGGGGCTAGCATGGCTTCAACTATTTTTGATGAGAAGATTGAGGAAAAAAAACCAACTGTTCAGGTTGGAGATCCTTTTACTGAAAAATTACTATTAGAAGCTTGCTTAGAACTTATGGCTGGAAAA
>MDTG01285719.1_pt1 | contig 11194 bp, 11 predicted proteins | sample 811421 | NCBI WGS metagenome assembly MDTG01 (sample SAMN05326645, study PRJNA326480) | marine metagenome | isolation source: seawater | place: Pacific Ocean: South East | collected 2011
CCGCTGGAGAAGCTGATATCTTAAGAAGAGCAATGGGGAAAAAAAAGAGAGCAGAGCTAGAAAAACAAAAAATGAGGTTTATAGATGGAGCTTTAAAAAATGGAATTAAAAAAGACACAGCAGCAGGAATTTTTTTAAAAATCGAACCTTTTGCTGAATATGGTTTTAACAAAAGTCATGCTGCTGCTTACGCAATAATTGCATACCAAACTGCATATTTGAAATGTTATTATCCAAATGAATTTTTTGCTGCCTCAATGACAATGGATATATCAAATCAAAATAAATTAAGCGAATTTTATGAGGAGTTAAAGAGATTAAATATTAATGTAGTAAGACCGGATATTAATAAATGTTATGCAGACTTCAGATCAGATAAAAAGGATTTTTTTTATGCTTTAGGAGGTATTAAAAATGTTGGATACGAAGCTTTATCAAATATAGTTAAAGAGAGAAGTGAAAATGGGAAATTTAAATCAATAAATGATTTTATCAATCGAGTAAATCCCAAGGATATAAATAAACTTCAATTAGAAGGTTTAGTTAAAGCAGGGGCCTTTGATAATTTAATTGATAATAGGCACTCAATCTATAAGTCGATACCAAATCTTATTCAAAAATCTAAAAATATTTTTGATAACAAAGAAGCAAACCAAATAAATTTATTTGGAAGTGAAATAAGTCATGAAGATAACTTAATTGAAAAGATTGATGATTGGGAATTTGAGGAGAGATTATCTAAAGAATTTGAGGCTGTAGGTTTTTTTATTTCAGATCATCCATTAAATCAATTTAAAGATACTTTTAATGATTATAATATAATCAATTATTTAAAATTTAGTAATAGTGACATGAGAGAAGCGAATATTGCTTCAACTATTTTAAAAATACAGGAAAAAAAAACACAAAAGGGTAGTTCATATGCAATAATTAAATTGACAGATCTTGGTTCAGTTTTCGAGCTATTTATTTTTTCTGATGTTTTAGAGTCCAATCGTCAGATACTAATGGAGGGTAACTCTATTATTTTAACATTGACAAAAAATAACACTAAAGAAGACAACCGCTTTAAAAGAATTAACGTTAGGAAGATTGCATCTTTAAAAAATCTCTATAATCAACCAATTAACAATGTTGAAATAATAATTAATAATGAAGCGTCAATAAATAAAATTGAAAAAATGCTAGATAAAGATGGTCAAACCAAAGTAACAATTAAAATTGTTGATAAAAAAAACAATTTAGTGTTCAATTTAAAAAAGAAGAGATATGTAGATAGAAAAAATTTAAATCTTCTTAAAAATCAAGGTATTTCAAGTAATATTTATTAAAAAAAGACTTGTTTATAATAAAATTAAATTGTAAATAAACGTAAAAATAACTCGCACACAGTTAACGGTTTTAAAACCTCCGGTCCTTAAATGGAAATAACTGTGGTGGCATAACCGGGAAAATATATGAAAATACCTAACCTAAGCATACAACAATTATTAGAAGCAGGTGTCCATTTAGGGCATAAAACATTGAGGTGGAATCCAAAAATGAAAAGATATATTTTTGGAAAAAGGGACTCCATACACATTATTGATTTAACCCAAACACTAGAACTTACAAAAGTTGCTCTAGAAAAAATTTATGAAGTAATTAAAAATAATGGTAAAATTCTTTTTATTTCAACTAAGAAACAAGCGTCTGAAGCAATTTCAGATTTAGCAAAAGATACAAATCAGTACTTTGTAAATTATAGATGGTTAGGTGGAATGCTTACTAATTGGGGAACAATTTCAAATTCAATAAAAAAATTACAAAAACTTAATGCTGATTTAGTAAGTCAAAACCGTGGATTTACAAAAAAAGAATTATTAAAAATGAGCATTCAAAGAGATAAACTACAAAGATCTTTAGGTGGAATATCTGATATGAAAAAAATTCCTGATTTAGTATTTATTATAGATACAAATTACGAGTCTCTCGCCATTAAAGAATCTATAAAATTAGCAATTCCTATAATAGCAATTTTAGATACCAATTCTGATCCAGAAGGTATAAGTTTTCCTATACCTGGAAATGATGATGCTAGAAGATCGATAGATTTATATTGTAGCTTAATCAAGGAAACGATTGAAAATGCAAAATTAGAGGCCCCATCACTATTTGAAGAAAAAAAAATCAAAGACGAAGAAAATTTGAAAGATAATTTAAAAAAAGTTGAAAAAAAAACGTCACTAAATAAACAAATTAATTAGGATGAGTGACATAGAGAAGATAAAGCGTTTAAGGCAATCTACAGGTGCGGGTTTTAAGGACTGTAATGCAGCAATTCAAGAGGCTAATGGCAATCTTGATAAAGCTGTTGAGATATTAAGAGTAAAAGGAATATCAAAGGCATCAAAAAAAATGTCACGAGAAGCTAAAGAAGGCGTTGTAGCTTTAAGTGGAGATTTTAAAAAACTTTCTATTATAGAGGTTAATTGTGAAACTGATTTCGTTGCAAAAAATGAGGATTTTGTAAATTTTGTGAAAGAATTAAGTGAAATTAATTTAGTAAATAATTCAGATTTAGAAAAAATAAAAAAATTTACAATGAAAAATAATGAAACTGTGGAAAATAATTTAGTATCAATTATAGCCAAGATAGGAGAGAAAATTACGATTGGAAGATTAAAAACAATATCAAACAATAGTGCATTAAATTTTAGTTATTTACATACAGTAGTTAAAGATAACTTATGCAAACTTGCTGTAATAACCTCACTTGAAACGCAGGAAAAAAATGAGAAAATTAATATTTTTGGAAAGCAGCTCGCAATGCATATTGCAGCATCCAATCCTTTAGCTTTAGATGCTGAAAGTATAAACAAAGACATAATTGATAAAGAACTTGAATTAGTGTCAGAAGAATTAAAAAGTTCAGGCAAGCCAGATGATATTATAAAAAAAATTAGCTTAGGTAAGATTAATAAATTTAAAGAAGACAATAGCTTGTTAAACCAAGCATGGGTTATGGAACCAAAGAAAAAAGTTAAAGATATAATAAAAGATCTTAATGTACCTGGTTTGAAAATAAATGATTTCTTTAGACTAAAAATTGGGGAATAAATGTTTAATAAACAAATTTATAATCAAAAGATGCAAAAAACATTAGAAGTTTTTAACAAAGAACTTGGATCATTAAGAACTGGAAGAGCAAACTCAAATATGCTGGATTTAGTTAAGGTTGATGTGTACGGCCAAAAAATGCCAATTAATCAGTTAAGCACAGTTACAACTCCTGAAGCAAGAATGATAAATATACAAGTTTGGGATTTAAACAATGTAAATTTAATAGACTCTGCGATTAAAAAATCAGAATTAGGACTTAACCCACAAATTGATGGACAATTAATTAGACTTCCAATTCCAGATTTAAGTGAAGAGAGACGTAATGAAATGAAAAAAATGATTAAATCAATGGGTGAAAAATGTAAGATTTCAGTAAGAAACATAAGACGAGAAGCAAATGATAATTGCAAAGATTTATTAAAAAAAAAAGAAATCTCAGAAGATGATGAAAAGATTCACGAGAAGGAAATTCAAGATTTAACCGATAATCATATAAAATTAGTAGACGATAAGGTAATTGCAAAAGAAAAAGAAATAATGACGATATGAACCCAATAAATCATGTAGCCATTATTATGGATGGTAATGGTAGATGGGGCATAAAACATAAAAATTCTCGTAATTTAGGTCATAAGGCTGGACTTGATACAGTAGAAAAGATTATTAAAGAAACAATAAAACAAAATATATCTTTTTTAACTTTATACGCCTTCTCAACTGAAAACTGGAAAAGACCTAAAAAAGAAATCAATTATTTGTTTGGACTACTAGAAAACTTTTTAACCAATAAGATTGAAGAATTAAATAAACAAAATATAAAACTTAAAATAATTGGTTTAAAAAAATTTTCCTCAAAGTTGAATAAATTATTAAGTTTATCTGAAAGAAAAACATCTAAAAATAAAAAATTACAAATAAACCTAGCATTAAATTATGGCTCTAAATTTGAACTATTAAATGCTTTTAAAATTTTAAAAAAAAAAAGAAATAAAATTAATGAGAAAAATCTAGGAAAATATTTATTTACAAATAACATACCTGATCCAGATTTGCTTATCAGAACAGGAAATACAAAAAGATTAAGTAATTTTTTATTATGGCAGTTAGCATATTCTGAGATATTTTTTGAAAAAAAACTTTGGCCAGATTTTAATGAAAAAGACTATAATAAAATTATTAAAAGTTTTAGAAAAATAAAAAGAAATTTTGGAAATATTTGATGAGTAATGAATTAAAGAAAAGAGTACTAAGCTCAATAATAGTAATACCAATTTCATTTTTCTTTATTATTAAAGGATCTTTTTATTTAATATTTTTTTTAAGTGCTATTTTGCTCATAACTATTTATGAGTGGAATAAAATTTGTAAGAAAAATATTTTATTAAAATTTTTAGGAATATTATTTTTGATTTTTTCCTTATTTTCAGCTTATTACTTAAGAGAGACCGAAGGTTTAGATTATTTTTTTTTTGTAATTTTGGTTTGTATATTTACTGATATTGGTGGCTATATTTTTGGAAAAGTATTTAATGGACCTAAATTAACTAAAATAAGTCCAAATAAAACCTATGCTGGAATGATTGGTAGTTTTGCTCTAGCTTTTACAGCTGGGTTCTTATACATCGAATATGCAAGTGGAATGAAAAGTCCTGAATTAGCAACTTTTATTATTATATTTTTTATCTCATCGGTAAGTCAAGTTGGCGATTTGGTTATTTCCTTTTTTAAAAGAATAGCCAAAATCAAAAATACCGGAAAAATTTTACCTGGACATGGTGGATTGTTAGATAGAATTGATGGTTTAATTTTTGTATTCCCAATTTTGTATTTATGTAGTTTTATTAGTCTATGAAAATTAAAATCGCAATACTTGGCTCAACTGGTTCTATAGGTAAATCCACACTATCAATTATAGACAAAAATAAGAATGATTTTGATTTAGTACTCTTAGCATCTAATAAAAATTTAAATGAAATAAATAAACAGTGTAAAAAATATAAACCAAAATTTTTGATTATAAGTGATAATAAAAGTTATCACAATTTTAAAAAAAAAAACAAATCTAATATAAAAGTTTTTAATAATTATAATTATTTAGATAAAATTTTTAAAAAAAAAATAGATTATACAATTAGTGCTATAAGTGGATTTGATGGTCTTGAGCCAACACTCAAAATTATTAAACATACCCACACATTGGCCATTGCAAATAAAGAGTCTTTAATTTGTGCTTGGAATTTAATTAAACAAAAATTAAATTTATATAAAACAAGTTTTGTACCAATAGACTCTGAGCATTTCTCAATTTGGTCTTTACTAAAAGGTACAAAATCCAATGTTGAAAAAGTTTATATAACTGCTTCAGGTGGTCCATTTCTCAATGTAAAAAAAAATAAATTAAAAAAAATTAAACCAAAAGATGCAATTAAACATCCAAAGTGGAAGATGGGAAAAAAAATTTCTATAGATTCAGCAACATTAATTAATAAAGTCTATGAGCTTATTGAGGCGAAAAAAATTTTTGACATAAGTTTCAATAAACTTGAAATTTTATTACATCCCGATTCATATGTTCATGCTATTGTTAAGTTCAAAAATGGTATAACTAAAATTTTAATACATGACACTAGTATGAAAATACCAATATTTAATTCTATTTATAACAACCAAAAAAAACAATTAAAAAGTAGTAATTTAAATTTTACTAAAATAAATAATTTGAAATTTAAAAAAGTTTCATCTAATCAGTTTAATTCGATAAAAATATTAAAAAACTTTAAAAAAATACAAAACTCACTCTACGAAACTGTTCTTGTAAGTGCTAATGATGAATTGGTTGATCTATTTTTACAAAATAAAATTACTTTTTTAGATATTACAAAAAAACTCATAATGATTATGAATCTTCAGGAATTTAAAAAAATGAGGCATAGAAGGCCCAAAAACTTTGATGAAATATCAAATCTAAATAAATATGTGAGATTGAAAACACAGTCTTTATGTGTAAGATCCAGCCGTAATGTTTAAAATATTATCAATAATCATCTTTTTTGTATTGTTTATTAGTAAAACCTCAGCTGAGATAATCAATGAAATAAAGATTATTAATAATGAAAGAATATCTAAGGAAACAATTTTAATATTTTCTGACATTAAAATTGGACAAAACTATACTAATGATGATCTCAACATTATTTTAAAGGATATATATAATACAAATTTTTTTTCTAATGTAAGCTTAGAAATAAATAATGGAATATTAATAATTGATGTGGTTGAAAATAAGATTGTTCAAAACATTATAATTAATGGAATCGAAAAAAAAGATTTAGTTAAAGATTTAAAGTCAAGAATTTCTTCTAAAGATAAAAACCCGTTTGTTGAAAATAATATTGACAATGACATTTCTATAATAAAAAAACTTCTAAAGTCAGCAGGTTTTTATTTTTCCGATGTTTCGGCTAGAGCTGTCGAAAATACAAATAATACTGTAGATTTAATATTTGATTTAGAACTTGGTGGAAAAGCATATATTAGAAGCATAGAGTTTATAGGTGACAAATATTATAAAGATAGGCTGCTACGAAACATTATAGCGAGTGAGGAAGCAAAATTTTGGAAATTTATCTCTAAAAAAAAGTATATTAATAAAGAACTCATTAATCTTGATCAAAGACTGCTTAAAAATTTTTATTTAGATAGGGGACATTATCAAGCTAAAATAGTTGGAAATTTTGTAGAGTTTACAGATTCTAATGATTTCAAATTAGTTTATAACATAAATGCAGGTCCAAAATTTACTATAGATAAGACAAGCCTGCTTTTACCTATAGACTATAATGAAAAAGATTTTATAAAAATAAAAAAATTATTGAAGAAATTAGAAGGTAAGCTTTATTCTATTAATAAATTAAATAAAATTGCGAAGGAAGTTGAATATCTTACAACAAGAAATAATTATGAATTTATTGATGCATCTTTTAACGAAGAAGTTAATAATGAAGATAAATTAAATCTCGTTTTTGAAATTAAAGAGTTTGATAAAAAATATTTATCTAAAGTAAATGTTCTTGGAAACAATATTACTGAGGAAAAAGTTATTAGGGACAATCTTGATGTTGATGAGGGAGACCCTTTAAATAATATTCTTCTTACAAAATCTATAAATAACCTTAAATCGTTAAATATTTTTGGATCTGTTGAATATGAATTAATAACAAATGCAAATGATGAAAATATTTTGAATATAAGTGTTGAGGAAAAGCCTACAGGTGAAATTTATGCTGCAGCAGGAACAGGTACTTCTGGTGGAACATTTGGCTTTGGTATTAAAGAGAATAATTTTTTAGGTAAAAATATAGCTCTTGAAACTAACTTGAGAATGGACGAAGAAACAGTGAAAGGTAAGTTTTCAGTTATAAATCCAAAATGGAACTATACCGATAGGTCTTTAATAGCTTCAGTTGAAAGCAGTACTACCGATAGGATGGGTGATTATGGATACGAAACATCAACTACTGGTTTTTCTTTTGGTTCAAGCTGGGAACAATATGATGATTTATTTTTTACACCTAAAATTGCCTCTTCTTATGAAAAATTAGATACCATTCAAACAGCTTCAGACAAATTAAAGAAACAAGAGGGTGAATACTTTGATACAAAATTTTCATATGGACTAATTTTAGATAAAAGAAATAAAAGATTTCAAACAACAGATGGTTATGCGAGTAAATTTAATCAAAGCATTCCTTTGATATCAGAAGATTATGCTTTTTATAATAGTTATGAATACACAACATTTAATCAGTTAAAGGATATTGTTACGAGATTATCAATACAAGCAAGAGCAATAAATTCTTTAAATGATGAAGATGTTAGAGTTTCAAAAAGGTTGTATATACCTAGTAAAAAACTCAGAGGTTTTGAACCAGGAAAAGTTGGACCAGTAGATGGTGGTGACTTTATAGGAGGAAATTACACTACTTCTTTAAATGCATCTACTACCCTACCTGAATTTGGTGCAAACTTAGAAACAATAGATTTTCAGTTATTTTTTGATGCTGCAAACGTATTTGGTGTTGATTATGACAGTTCACTAGACCAATCAGAATTAAGATCATCACTAGGATTCGGTATTGATTGGTATACTGTTCTTGGTCCATTAAATTTTTCAATAGCTCAGCCAATCACTAAAGCTAGTACAGACAAAACAGAGTCTGTAAGATTTAATATTGGTACAACTTTTTAATTAATGAAAAAAAAATATTTTTTTTTTATAGTTTTAATAATTTTTTTTAATATCAATACTTCAAAAGTTATTGGTGAAAGTATTGTCTATATTGATATGGAAAAAATTATGCAAAAGTCTAAAGCAGGAAAAGTAGTCATTGATAAAATCAATAAACAAAAAAAAACAGATATTTCAAAGTTTCAAAAAATTGAAAAAAATTTAAAAGAAGAAGAAGAAAAATTAATTCAGAAAAAAAATGTTTTAAGTGAAAAAGAATTTAACAATCAACTTAATGATCTACGAATAAAAATTACTGAATATAGAGATTTGAGACAAAAATCTATTCAAGAATCTACAAGTAAAAGATTAAATGCAAGTGCAGACTTTGCAATTAAGATTAAACCAATTTTAGCAGAATATGCTTCTAAGAATGAAATAGACATGGTCATACAAAAAAAAAATATAATTATGGGTAAGTCAGCACTTGATATAACAGATGAAATTTTGAAAATAGTAGACGATAAAATTAATAAATTAAAAATAGATTAAGTGAGCAAAACATTAAATAAAGAAGATATTATTAATTTACTGCCCCACAGAGAGCCAATGCTTTTAATTAATGAGCTTAAAAATATTAAAAAACTGCATTCTGCTACAGCTATCGTTAAAGTTAAAAAAGATAGTTTTTTTGTTCAAGGACACTTTCCAGATAATCCAGTAATGCCAGGTGTTCTGATTGTCGAAGCTTTTGGCCAAGCCGCAGCAGCACTAACAGCAGATGGCTTAGATAAGAAAACCTATGAAGATAAGTTAGTTTTTTTAATGAGTGTTGAAAAGGCTAGATTTAGAAATCCAGTTATTCCTGATTGTGATCTTGAGCTCAATATAGAAGCCGTAAGGTCTCACGGAAGAGTATGGAAATACAAAGGTGAAGCTTTTGTAGAGTCAAAAAAAATGGCTGATGCACAGTGGTCTGCTACAATTGTTGATAGGAAATAATTAGCAATAATTATTGATAAGTAAATATCCCTAGTTTTGATAAATATTTATTTATGAAAAATCCTTTTTTTAAAAATGAAGGTCCATTTAAGATCAACACTCTTTTAAAAAAATCTAGAATTGTTAATAGCGATAATTTTAAAAATGATAAAATTTATGATGTGAAAGATTTATACTCAGCGACAAATAAGGATTTAACTTTTTTTCATTCAAAAAATTATTCTTCTTTAGCTTTTTCTACAAAAGCATTATATTGTATAACTTTGAAGAGCTTATGTAACTATTTACCTAAAACTTGTAAAAAAATTATTGTTGATAACGTTTTATTTAGTATGGCAAAAATTACTAAAGAATTTTATCCTAATTCGGTTATTGATGACTTTGATAATTCTGTAAAAGGAATAAATAAAACAAAGTTTAAAAATAAAGTTAAATATGGAAATAATGTTTTAATAGGGAAAAATGTAAATATCGGAAAAAATTGTCTAATTGGTCATAATACAATAATTGAAAAAAATGTCATAATTGGATCTGATTGCTCAATTGGTTCTAATGTTATAATTAGAAATACAATAATTAAAGATAATGTAAATATACTTGATAGTTGTGTGATTGGAAAAAAGGGTTTTGGTTTTTTTCCCAATAAAAATAAAAATGTTAGATACCCACATATCGGTCTCGTATTAATAAATGACAATTCAGAAATTGGATGTGGATCGACTATAGACAGAGGCTCACTATCAAATACTATTATTGGAAAAAATACTTTTTTAGATAATCAGGTTCATATTGCTCACAACAATAAAATTGGGAATAATTGTATTATAGCTGGCCAAGTTGGTTTTGCTGGCAGTTCCTCTTTGGGTGATAATGTAATGATTGGAGGTCAAGCAGGAATTTCTGGTCATTTGAAAATTGGTAATAATGTTCACATAGGTGGTGGTAGTGGTGTAATTAAAGATGTAGAAGATAACTCAAAAGTAATGGGTTATCCGGCAAAAAATTTAAGAGAATTCATTAAAAGTAACAGATGATACATAAAACTGCAATTATTGCTGATAAGGCAAAAATACATGAAAATGTTGAAATAGGACCTTATTCAGTTATTGGACCAAATGTTGAAATAAATGGAGGTACGAAGATTCAGTCACATGTAAGTATTATTGGTCATACTTCAATTGGAAAAAACAATAAAGTTTTCCCTTTTGCCTCTATAGGTAATGAACCACAAGATTTGAAGTACAAAGGAGAAAATACTAAATTAATAATTGGTAACGGAAATACAATAAGAGAATACACAACGATAAATACTGGAACAATCGGCGGGGGGGGTTTAACAAAAATTGGAGATAATTCTTTATTGATGATAGGCGTTCATATAGCCCACGATTGTATAGTTGGAAGTAACGTTGTGATAGCAAACAGTGGAGCAATTGCTGGCCATGCTGAAATTGGAGATGATGTAATAATAGGCGGAAATTGTGGTGTTCAGCAATTTACAAGAATCGGAAAAATGGCAATGATTGGTGGAATGACAGGTGTATCAAGAGACGTAATACCTTATGGGGTTTCGCTTGGCAATCGAAATTATTTAGATGGTATTAATATAGTTGGTCTCAGACGAAGAAAAGTTTCAAATAAAGATATAATAGAGCTTTCAGAAGCATATAAAGAAATATTCAAGACTGAAAGTTTAAATGACAACTTAAATAAATTAAATGGAAGTTTTAAAGACAATATTTACATCAAGGATGTTATAGAATTTATAAATAAAGATAAAAAAAGACCAATTTGCACACCTTTTTCAAAATAAAATGATAGGTTTATTTCTTGGAAGCACAGATTTTCCAAAAAAAATATTAA
>MDTG01425464.1_pt1 | contig 11194 bp, 4 predicted proteins | sample 811421 | NCBI WGS metagenome assembly MDTG01 (sample SAMN05326645, study PRJNA326480) | marine metagenome | isolation source: seawater | place: Pacific Ocean: South East | collected 2011
AGAAAAATCAACCATGTGAGTTAAAAGAGTTGTATATAAAGATATTGCTGATTCAGAATACCCACTAATTGTAATATAAAAACCCTCATAACCCTCTCTAAATGAATAATTTAATCCTGCCTGCTTAGCAGGATAACCAATTTCATTTAAAGATTCGTTTACACACGCTGAATAAATTTTTGAATATACTCTATGTTTTACATTCATTATCTGTTCCGGTAAAAGAATTTTTAGATTAATAACGCCTTTTGGTCTTAAAAATTCAAAATCTGCCCCAAAAAACAACTTGTGTCCTTTTTCTTCAGATATTAATTCGGGCAATTTGTTTTCAACTATTTCCCTATCTGGAACAGAAGCAGAAAGAGGAATAAAGGGGTTCTTTTCTGGTATCTTTAATTCCTCTATGGTTTCTTTTTTAGTTAATTCTTTATAAAAACGATCATCTTCTTCATAAGAATATGGAGCCTGATAATAGTGCTCTACCTCATTTGTTTTTAAACCCTTTGCGGTTAAAGTAACCAACATATTATCAAGGGTAAGTTGTTTCATTAATGCTTCATAGTTTTTTGGGTTATTGTCTCTATATATAAAATTTATTTTTCCTGCCTCTCTAAGAGGATACATCATTGCCTCATTGGCTAGCTGTGTTGCTCTCCACATCCCTTCGCCTTTTGCTCCATAAACATACTCTAACTCAGCCATTGTTTTTAATTCATTGTAAACATGAGGCTGATATCCTGAGTTTTTCATTAAATCAATATAGTTAACTGTCGCCTTAACAACATCTTTATAGTCTACCAAACCTTTTTGGGTTAATCCAATTTTAACACTAACCATTCCATATTCTTTAGAGCTGGACCCTGCACCAGCAGAAAGTGAAGTAGCCCACCCTTTTTCTTTTAAATATGATAAAAGGCTTCCTTTTCCTTCGTGTCCTAAAATAAAACCAAGCTGCCTACCTGGCTTACTTTCATACATTTGTCTTGTTCCTAATATAGGATACGTGATTTGTAAATCTCTTATATCTTTAACCGGGTCTATTTGAATTAATCTAAATGTTTCTTTTTTTTCAAGAACATTTGGATCGTGATAATTTCTTTTTAATTTTCTATTCTTAATACTTGAAAAGTATTTTTTTGCCCATATTTCAAGATCATCAAGAGAATGATTGCTCAACAAGGCAAGGCCCATCCTATTTGAGCTATAATGAGTTTTATAAAATTGAATTAATTCCTCTCTTGTAATATCTCCAATGGTTTCTAGGTTTCCTGTTCCAAATTTTCGACTTGGGTGTCCTTCTTTTGCAAACAAACTAGAAACCCTATACTGTCTCCAAGTATCATTCATTATATTTTTTTGATGCTCAGAATTGACAGCATTTACCTCTCTCTCTGTATATTCTTCAGTAAAAAGTGGCGATATAAAAAACTGAGCAAATCTATCTATTGCCCCCTCAAAACCACTAGGTAAAACTTGCAATTGATAATTAGTGTGATCTGACGAAGTATATGCATTGGCAGATCCCCCAAAAGTTCTTAAGTATTCAGAATATTCGTCGACATCTGGAAACTTCTCAGTTCCTAAAAACAACATGTGTTCAAGAAAGTGAGCTGTTCCTTGTCTATCTTCAGGGTTGTCTAAAGACCCGACTTCAACAGCCATTGAAGCAGAGGACATATTAAACTTTGGATCAGAAAGAAGATAAACCTTTAGTCCATTTTCAAGCGTGATTGTGTGACTTTTAGATTGATCAAGGGGGTGTTTAATAAAAACATCTTTAGGTTTATTCATGCAACTATAGCAGAATAAAAAAGTTATTAATAAAAGCGTGTTTTTTTTTAACATACATTTTTTCCATTAGTTATTGGTTTGGAAAGCCTTTTCAATTCGATAGGCTAAAAATTTTCTGTGCGCCTTAGTAGCATCATTCATTCCACCTGTTTTAATAGTATATTTTTTAATTCTAACCAAGTTGTTATGTGCAGCTGAAACGGCTATGTGATCATAAACATTCTTTTTGTTATGAAGAATTTTTATTAAACGATTCGTTAATTCAACCTGAAGGTTTCTTCGGGTTATGTTTACATTAGACCCAGAATCATAAGAAAAACATGCCGCTGTTAAATCCGCCATCATTTCATTAACATTATACTTGTTTCCATAAAATTCTGTGTTTGATATCCTTTTAAGAACCTTTTTATGTAAAACTTGATCTAAAACACCCTTTTGAACATTTAAATACAGGTCGCTTAGGTTTGGATCTGACGTTCCACTAAACCCTCTCCGCTCAAACTGTAAATGTGAAACAACATCTTCAGAAACATTAAAGGCCTCTGGTGCAAATACATATTTTCCAAGTAAGGTCATTGCCCATTTTTGTTCACTTTTGGGAACAGGCCTGAATGGAACGTTTTTTCCTGTTTGCCCTGACATTGATCTATCCATATAAACCCCGCCTATATACCTGGAAATGGTTCTGGAGGAGTTTGCATATTCCCGATTTAAAATTAAAAAAGCATCTTTTAAAGCATGATATGATTCATCTTTTCTATCAAACCTTGCCTTAAGACTTGGGTAAGTCTTGTTTATTATATCCATCCTTTCTTTTGCATATCCAACAGGGTCGGTGCTTTGATCTCCTATCATAATTCTAGGATCAATCCCTTTTCCTGGCGATCGCATATCATCAGCATCATTGCCAAACATTAATTCATTATTTGTTGATTTTTCCAAAAGAACAGCTTGCCTTTCTTTTTCATCTTCAGGGTTTAGCATTTCTTGTTCATACCCATATTGAATTGCCCAAACGTCGTATGGTCCAGGCATTGTTGTATAAAACTGCCCCTGATGTTTTTTATCTGGACTGATATTAGATGAAACATAGTCCATGACGCTTGACGTGAGGCCTATGGGTTCAGTTATATGTCGATCATGAATATTTTTTAAATTATGGAGGTTGCTAGAATAAAAATTATGATTAAGCCCTAGTGTGTGACCCACTTCATGTAGTGTTAGACTAATTAAACTTTCATAGATAATTCTATGTTGTTCTAAATCAGTAAAATCACTTAAAGAACCGGAAACAATTGATGCAAACATATTCCCCTGATGAAAGTAACTTGGTGCAAAACAACCCATTTGATAATTTTGTTGTGGATTCTCTAGCGATGAAAAAGTATCATATATTTGTTCATACTTTACCCGATTTGTAAAATAAACATACTCCAACATAATATCAGCCCCAAGTATTTCTCCAGTTCTTGGGTTTACAAAACTAGGGCCATATCCTCCAAAAGGAGGATTGGGTGAAGAAGTCCATCTTAACACATTATATCTAATATCTCCAGCATCCCACGTTGCATCATCCGGTTGGGTTTTTACCTCAATAGCATTTATATAGCCCGCATTTTCAAAAGCCTTATTCCAAAGCAAAACACCTTCTTTTACAACCTCCCTAAACTCTAATGGTGTTGTGTTTTCAATCCACCACGTAATTGGTTTCTTTACCTCTGATTTAGATTGACTGGGGTCTTTTTTTTCTAAATTCCAACGATGTATCATATCTCTATATGGGGTTACATCGTCTGGGGATGTCATGTCGGTTTTTTGGGTACTAAAATAACCAATCCTTGGATCTTCAAATCGCGGTTTATAATCATTTTCTGGCATTTGTAGTATTGTATGTTGGAGGGTGACATTTACAGAGCGCGCGTCTGTTAGTCCTCTGTCTGAGCCTCTATTTGTTGGCATTGGATTAGAATAAACATATTGAACAACCAGGTCTGTGTTTTCTGGGTAATTTTTTATGGGTGTTATGTACTTTGTTCTTTCTTTTGCAAGCTTCCCCAGTTTAAAAGGGTTTTTATTAGTGCCACCTGGAATAATTCCTCTTGAAATTTGATGTAAAGCTTCTGATAAAAAGATATTATCAACTTCTATTAATATGTTTCCATCTTTTTCTGCTAAAATAAAAGATGAAGCTAAAATTGCAGTACTAATATTTGTACCAGCTGATTTTTTTAAGGGGCTTTCTGGATCAAAATAAAATGAATTGTTTTGAACCTCAAATTCTATTCTGTTAAAATATCGATTTATTTTAATTACTCTTGCCCCTCTATAATTACCCTTAAACACGCCTGCGTTTAATTGCCCATTTACACCATGAACAAAATGTATATATTCTTTTCCTAGTTGATTTTCTTTAATCAACATATGAAGCTTGCCGTTTTCGTTGTCTTGGTATAGAGTAAAAAGGCCTTCAATTTCTTTTTTGTTTTTTAAAGCCTCTTCCATTGTCTTCTTTTTTGGTGGCACAGGGGGTTTTCCCGTGGCTCCCGCTGGAGGTTTGTTTTGTGTTGGGTTTTGACTAATTAAAAAAGACAACATTAAGGTATATAATAAGTATTTAATTTTCATATTGTTTTATTTATTATTATTTGGAAGATAAAGATCGGTAATAGACCCAGTAAACACCTCAGCGGCCGCAGCTACGGTTTCACCAAGAGTTGGGTGGGGGTGCATAGTAAGCCCTATGTCTTCTGCATCCGCTCCCATTTCAATTGCCAACATAACTTCAGATATTATATCACCTGCAGATGGACCAACAATACCTGCGCCGATTATTTGTTTACTATCAGGATCAAATAAAATTTTAGTTTTACCTTGGCTTGCATTTAATATAAGGGCCTTACCGCTTGCAGCCCACGGAAACTCACTTTTTTTATAAGGTATGTTTTTTTCTTTTGCTTCTTTTTCAGTAATACCAGCCCAAGCAACCTCTGGATCCGTATAAACAACACTTGGTACTGTTTTTACATCATAAGCAGCAGAATGGCCCGAGGCTACCTCTGCGGCAACTTTACCCTGGTAAGTTGCCTTGTGTGCCAACATTGGGTTTCCAACAATATCGCCTATGGCATAAATTGAACTAACTGATGTTCTCTGATATTCATCAACATCGATAAAACCTTGCTTGTTAACAACAATATCCGTGTTTTCTAATGAAAGAAAGTTGCTATTAGGTGTTCGCCCAACAGAAACCAAAACTCTATCAAAAACATCTTCTGTTAGTCCGTTTTTATTTTCAATTTGTACACTTAGCTTATTCTGTTTGGTTTTTTTAACACCAACTACTTTAGATGATAATAATATGGATTTAAACTGTTTACTTAGCCTTCTCTGTAGTGGCTTTATTATATCTGAATCTGCGCCTGGAACAAGCGACGATAAAAACTCAACAACTGTAACTTGTGAACCAAGAGAAGCATAAACCTGGCCTAACTCTAAACCAATTATTCCACCACCAATTACTAATAGTTTTTTAGGAACTGTTTCTAGTTCAAGGGCGGTTTTTGAGGTTAAAACCAAAGAACTATTTTTTGGTAAATCAGGTATCATCGATGATGATGATCCGGCTGCAATAATACAGTCCTTAAAGAAAACACGTGTATCTTCTTTTTTGGAAACAACCAATAGTTCTTTGTTTGAAACAAAAGAAGCGGCACCTTCAAGGACATCAACACTTCTTAATTTAGCCATTTGTGATATACCACCATTTAATCTGGAAACCATTTTGTTTTTATAGTCCCGCAACTCTTTAATATTAATCTTGGGCTTTGCAAAATTAACACCCACTGTAGACAAATGTTCAGCTTCGCCAAGAACCCTGGAAACATGCAAAAAAGCCTTGGATGGTATACACCCTCGGTTTAAACAAACTCCACCAAGAACAGAATCTCTTTCAACCAGCAAAACCTCACGGCCCAAATCAGCAGCTCTAAAAGCGGCCGCATAGCCTCCAGGACCAGAACCAATAACAACCAGGTCTATTTTTTTTACTTTCATAAACTATTTTTCTCTAAAAAAAGAAACATCACTAAGAACCGATGAAAAAACAGATGTAAACTTTGCGCCAGTTGCTCCATCAATTACTCTGTGGTCATAAGAAATAGAGAAAGGCATAATTAACCTAGGCTCAAAAGACTGTGTTTCTTTATAATAAACAGGTTTAAATTGACTTTTCGATACACCCATAATTGCAACCTCAGGAGGGTTGACTATTGGGGAAAAACCAGTGCCTCCTATCCCCCCTAAGCTTGAAATTGTAAAGGTCCCCCCTTTCATTTCATCAGGTTTTAATGCTCTGTTTTTAGATCGAGAGCTTATGTCCATTAACTCTTTAGATAAGTCAAGTATTGTTTTTTTATCAACATCTTTTATAACAGGAACAACAAGCCCCGCCTTGGTATCAACTGCTATACCAATATGAAAATGTTTTTTAATAATTAAGTTTTTTTCATTATAATCTAGAGAACTATTAAACTGGCTAAACTTTTTAAGCACACGAACACAACCTTTCATTAAAAATGGCAAGAAAGTTATTTTAATTCCGCTTTCTAAGTGTGTTTTTTTTAATTCTCTTCTATATCTGTCTAATTCAGTTATATCTGCTTCATCATACTGGGTAACATGGGGAATTGTTTGCCAAGCTTCTTGTAGTCTTTTACCTGTTATTTTTTTTATTTTTGTTAGTTTTTGAACTTCAACTTTTCCCCATTTAGAAAAGTCAACTTCAACTTTATCTTTCGAGTAAACACCCCCCGTTAAAGACATTTGTGCTTTTATATAGCCATGTAAATCTAATTTTGTTATTCTTCCCTTGTCACCTGTTCCATTAATAATTGACAAATTAATATTTAACTCTCTTGCCAATCTTCTTACTCCAGGAGAGGCAAAAACACCTGCGGTATCCCTATTTGTTTTATTTAAAACAACATTATCAACTGAAGGGCTTTGTTCTTTTTTAGGCACCCTTATCTCTTGTTTTTGCTTAACTTCTTTTGACTGGCCTGGATTGGTTTTCTTTTTAAAGCCCTCTGTTTCAATTTTAAATAAAAGGTGACCGGTTTTTATTTCGTCTCCAACATTAACGAAAACCTCCTTAACAACACCCGGTATTTCAAGTGGAATTTCCATAGAAGCTTTATCTGATTCTAAAACAAGAACTGTTTCGTTTAAACCAACCTTATCACCAACAGAAACTAAAACCTCGCTAACCTCAGAGTTTTCAATGCCCTCTCCTAGGTCTGGTAATAAAATTTCTTGTATCAATTTTTCTCCTATACTGCTATTGGATTTGGTTTTTCAGGGTCTAATTTATATTTTTTAATAACTCTATCAATCATCTCTTTTTTAACTTCTCCCTGATCAACCAAAGCCCTAATTACTGTTAAAACTATATAATATCTATCAATTTCAAAAAAATGGCGTAAGTTTTCCCGCGTGTCACTTCTTCCAAAGCCGTCAGTTCCTAAAGAATAATAGGCACCTGGAACATAGGGTGCGATTTGCTCAGAAACCATTTTTACATAATCAGAGACAGCTACAGTTGATACTTTGTTTTTACTTAAACGTTTTTCCAAGTGTGATCTTTTAGGCTTTGCTTCAGGATGAATTAAATTCCAACGCTCAACCATTTCCGCTTCTCTTCTTAGTTCACTAAAGCTTGTTACATTCCATATTCCTGGCTCAATATCCCAATCTTCTTTTAATAAATCAGCCGCAATCAAAACCTCTCCCATTAAAGGACCACTTCCAAACAACCTAATTGTTGGTTTTTTAGTAGATCGAACTTTATACATACCCTTTATAATGTCTGTTTCTATGTTTTTCGGCATTGGGGGGTGAACATAATTTTCGTTTTCAAGTGTTAAATAATAAATAACATCTTTGTTTTTTTCGACCATTTCTTCTATTCCGCTTTTAACAACAACCGCTATTTCATAAGCATATGCAAGATCGTATGCTTTTATGTTGGGTGTTGCAGCCGCGGCAAGGTGACTGTGTCCATCTTGGTGTTGTAACCCTTCTCCGTTTAAAGTTGTTCTTCCTGCAGTACCACCCAATAAAAACCCTCTAACTCGCATATCACCAGCAGCCCAAATAAAATCCCAAATCCTTTGAAACCCAAACATAGAATAATAAATATAAAAAGGAATCATGTGTGTTCCATGGTTGCTATAGCTCATTCCAGCTGCTATGAAAGAAGATATAGCACCTGCCTCGTTAATACCCTCTTCTAAAATCTGGCCATCTTGAGCTTCTTTATAATATAAAAATTGATCTGAGTCTACAGGCTCATATAACTGTCCTTTATGGGCATATATACCCAATTGCCTAAAAAGAGGGTCCATTCCAAAGGTTCTAGCTTCATCAGGGACAATAGGAACTATGTTTTTACCTATTAATTTATCTTTAGCTAAAATAGTTATTAATCGAACAAAAGCCATTGTGGTGGAAATTTTCCTTCCTTCAGTACCATTTATTAATTCTTTAAAAATATTTAACTTAGGTGTTTTTGTTTTTTTTGGTTTATTTATTCTTTTGGGTACGAAACCTCCAAGTTTTTTCCGCTTTTCAATTAGATATTTATATTCTTTAGAATTTTTATCAAGTTCGAACAAATCAGCATTTTGTGCTTTTTTATCACTCATGTTCATTTTAAACCTGTCTCTAAAGTAAAGAAGGGATTTTTTATCTAATTTTTTTTGATTATGAGTAATGTTTTTACCCTCTCCTGCATCACCCATACCATAACCTTTTATTGTTCGAGCCAATATTACAGATGGGCTTCCCCGGTGTTTTATTGCCTCATTAAAGGCAGCATATACTTTTTCAGGGTCATGGCCTCCGGGTTTTAGTTTTTCTAATTCTTCATCAGAAAGATGACTAACAAGATCAAGGAGTTCTTGTTTTTTTCCAAAAAAGTTTTCTCGAAAGTACGCTCCATTTTCAACTGTATATTTTAATAGATCCCCATCTACAAGCTCTTCCATTCTTTTTAAAAGAAACCCTTTCTTGTCTTTAGCTAACAAACTGTCCCAACCAGAACCCCAGATAACCTTAATCACGTTCCACCCTGCTCCACGAAAAGCCCCTTCAAGCTCTTGTATTACTTTAGAATTTCCTCTGACTGGCCCATCTAGCCTTTGAAGGTTGCAATTAATTACAAAAACTAAATTATCCAACTCTTCCCTGGAAGCAAGAGTTAGCGCCCCCTTTGATTCTGGTTCATCCATTTCACCATCACCCAAAAAGGCAAAAACTTTTCGGTTTGTTTCTTTTATAAAACGCCTGTCTATCATATATCGCATAAACCGGGCTTGATAAATAGCCATTAGCGGTCCAAGCCCCATAGACACAGTCGCAAATTGCCAAAAGTCTGGCATTAAATATGGATGAGGATAAGAAGATAACCCCCCTTCTTTTGCCAGCTCTCTTCTGAAGTTATTAACGTTGTCTTTTGTTAAGCGACCTTCTAAAAAGGCCCTAGAATAAATACCGGGTGAAGCGTGACCTTGGAAAAAAATTAAATCCTGTCCTTCTTCATGGTTTGCGCCTTTAAAAACATGATTAAAAGCAACCTCATAGAGTGTGGCAGCAGAAGCATAAGTAGAAATATGACCCCCTATTCCCGGGGTATTGTTATTTGCCTTTGTAACCATCGCCATTGCATTCCATCGAATAATAGACTTTAACCTTCTTTCAATTTGCCTGTCACCTGGATACTTGGGTTGCTGAGTTGGAAGAATTGTATTAATAAAAGGGGTTGCCGTATTAAAAGGAAGTCTCGCTCCTTTTGTTTGCGCATAATCAATAAGAGTTTCTAAAAGAAACCTTGTTCTTTCATATCCATGCTCTTCTAGAGCATCTTCTATAGAATCGATCCACTCTTGCGTTTCTTCTGGATCTGTATCAGTATAATTATAATTCATTAATCGATTAAATATTGATGTCTTTTTTAATCATAAAACTTACAAAAAATTTCTTAGCATTTCACAGTCTGTTCTTATCTAAGGTTTTTGTTAAACCTCAATGTTTTTCCATTCGCCATTATACAACTTAAAACCTAAAATAACAGTAAAGGCGACAAAATGAACAGGGAGGGTTAAAATCGGCCCCAAAAAACCTATTTCTAAATAAACACCTAGAAAATAGCTTGCGGGCAACAACCAAAGAAACAACAGCGCCAACTCTACCATTGCAGGAAATATTGTATTCCCCGCCGCGTTCAAAGAGAGCCAAAATGTTATACCAAGCGCATCTAAAAATTGAAGCACCCCAAGAACCCTCAAACCCATTTCGCCCATATTTACAATAGCCATATCACTAGTAAACATTAAAATAATATGTTGAGGAAACAATATAAAAAGGACACCCATGGAGCCCATTATGTATTCGGATATCCGGACAGCTTCTTTTATGCTTTGCTCTGCTTTTTGGGGCCTTTTTTCTCCAAGGTATTTTCCAACATACGTAGCACAAGCCTGACCGACGCCTACGGCAGGCATAAAAGAAGCATGCATAATTGAAAAAATAACATGAATCGTTGCAAATTCAATTATACCAATAAGTGAAAAAATTCTAAGATAAAAAGCCCACCCAACGGCCAACCCAAACTCTTGGACTCCCATAGGAAAGGCTAATTGAAACTGCCGCTTTAACATAGGGTGGTTTAATCCTGCAGGAAACAAATGAAACTGTTTTCTAGTTTTAGAAAGAAATACATATACTAAATATTGAACCAATGAAAACAACGAAGACAAAACAGTTCCTATGGCGGCCCCCTTAACTCCCAGTTGAGGAAAGGAAAACCAGGTCCACAGTTTTGAAGCAGAAAAAAATATTGGATCAAGGGTTTTAAAATAGGCAACAACCCCACCAGAACCATAGATAAAACCAGCATTCAAGTATATATTTAAAAGATTGCTAGAAATGGCTACAAACAAATGAATCCTTGTTTTTTCAACCCCTGTTAAAAAACCATGAAAAACAAAATTCATAGATGTAAAAATCAAACCAATAAACAAAACCTCTGTGTATTCAATTGACATTGGTGTTGATACCGGGTGATCAAGATATATTGTAACAATTTCTGAAGTAAAAAAATAACCAACTAAAAACAAAGGTAGGCTGTAGCCTACAGCCATAAGGAAACCATTATAAAAGGCCCGCCCACTTTCTTTCATTTTTTTTTGTCCAAGTCGCCGAGAAGAAACTGTTTGAACTGAGGTTTTTATACCTAAGGCAACGCTGGTTACGCTCCAAATAATTATTCCACCTGACGCTGTGGCCGCTAATGCCTCCGGGCCCAACCCCGCGACCATAGCTAAATCAACTAGACCCATAAAAACGC
>MDTG01152601.1_pt1 | contig 11193 bp, 11 predicted proteins | sample 811421 | NCBI WGS metagenome assembly MDTG01 (sample SAMN05326645, study PRJNA326480) | marine metagenome | isolation source: seawater | place: Pacific Ocean: South East | collected 2011
CAAAAAAAAATAGATATAAAAAAAAATATTTTTTTAAAAAAAGAATTAATCAAACCGACCAAAATTTATGTAAAAGAAATTTTAAAATTAGTTGATAATAAACTATTGAGTGGATGTGCAAATATTACAGGCGGTGGTTTAGCTGATAATATTAAAAGAGTGATACCAGAAAATTTGTGTGCAAATATAAATTTAGATCTAATTAGGCCATTAAAAATTTTTAAATGGTTAAAAAAAAATAATCTAAGTGATCAGGAAATGCTCAAAACCTTTAATTGTGGCGTAGGGTTTTGTTTAATAATTAATCAGAAAAATTTTAAAAAAGTAGAAAAGCACTTCTCAAAAAATTTTAAACCCTACATTATAGGTGAAATAGGAAAAAACTCTAAAAGAGTAAAGATAAATGGCAAAATTAATTGGAGTTAAAAACATAAATACTGCTGTTTTTATATCAGGTACTGGAAGTAATTTAAAAAGTCTGCTTAATTTTTTTTCGAATAAAAATTCTAAGATAAAAATTAGATTAATACTTTCTAATAATCGAAATGCAAAAGGCCTTAGATATGCAAAAACATTTAAAATAAAAAAAAAAATCATTGATTACAAAAATCAAAGATTAGCAGAAAATAAAATTTTGTTATTTCTTAAAAAAAATAAAATTGATTTAGTTTGTTTAGCAGGTTTTATGAGACTTTTATCTAAGAGATTTATAAATAGCTTTAATGGAAAAATCATTAATATTCATCCATCTTTATTACCTAAATATAAAGGTTTAAATACACACGAAAGGGTAATTAATAATAAAGAAAAATATTCTGGATGCACTGTTCACTATGTTAGCTATAAAGTCGACTCAGGAAAAATAATTATGCAAAAAAAAGTAAAAATTCAAAAAAAAGACACCGCAAAAACTCTGTCAAAAAAAATTCTTAAACAAGAACACTTTTTGTATCCTAAAGCTTTATTGAAAATTTACGCTAATCTTTAAAGAAAAAATCAATTTCAATTTTAGCATTATTAATGCTATCTGAGCCATGAACTGAGTTTTTATCTATTGAAATCCCAAATTTTTTTCTTATTGTCCCGTCTTCAGCATCTTTTGGATTTGTTGCTCCCATAAGTTCTCTATTTGCTAATACTGCGTTATCTCTCTGGAGTATCATAACTACTATTGGACCTGATGACAAATAAGAACATAGTTCATTATAAAATGGTTTAGTTTCATGAACTTTATAAAATTTTTCTGCTTCAGATTTTTCAATTTGAATTTTTTTCTCTTTAACTATTGAAAATCCTTTATTTTTAAACATATTTTTTATTTCATTATCCAAATTTCTCTCAACTGCATCTGGTTTTATAATTGAAAGTGTTTGTTCTATATTATTCATATTCATCCTCTATTAGTTTATTAAGTAGTCTTACCCCATAACCTGTAGCACCCCCTGAATTTAACGCCCCACCATATTTTGAAAATGCCATACCTGCTATATCAAGATGGGCCCATGGAGTATTATTCAAAATAAATCTTTGTAAAAATTGAGCAGCTGTAGTTGAGCCAGCACCACCAACATAATTAATATTTTGCATATCTGCATTTTTTGAATTTATCAGTTTATCATAATTTTTGTGTAGGGGCATTCTCCAAACTTTCTCGTCAACTTTTTCTCCAGAATCAATAATTTGTTTTGAAAGTTTATCATTGTTTGAAAATAGTCCGGCATATTCAGATCCTAAAGATACAATAATTGCACCTGTTAAAGTTGCTAAATCTATAATAAATTTAGGTTTAAATTTTTTTTCTGTAAAAGTTAAAGCGTCAGCTAAAACTAGTCTTCCTTCAGCATCAGTATTAAGTATTTCAATAGTTTTTCCACTATAAGATTTTACAATATCACCGGGTCTTTGAGCGTTTCCACCTGGCATATTTTCAACAAGTCCTACTACACCCACAGCATTTACATTTGCTTTTCTTAATGCAAGATTTTTCATTAAACCAACAACAACAGCTGATCCTGCCATATCATAGGTCATGTCTTCCATAAATTTTGCGGGCTTCAATGAAATTCCTCCAGTGTCAAAACAAACTCCTTTACCTACAAAACCAAGAGGTCTAGAATTATTTTTTGCCCCATTCCATTCCATTGTAACAAGATATGATCCTCTAATACTTCCCTGGCCAACACCTAGCAAAGAATTCATTCCAAGTTTTTTTAATTTTTTTTCATCATACACATTAATCTTTAAACCAATTTTTTTTAACGAGTTTATTCTTTTTGCATATTCATCAGGATGTAAAATATTTCCTGGCTCAGACACCAGATCTCTTGCAAAAAAAGTCCCTTCTTCAATTGCTCTAAATTTTTGTTGATCTTTAGTTGATAATTTATTTTTATTTCCAATAATATTTAAAGAAATATCTCTAGTTTCATTTTTCGTTTTATATTTGTTAAATTCATAAGACTTTAGTTTTAATCCATGTAGAAAGTGACCTATAAAAATTTTATTTTTACTTACTGAACTATCAGAATTTATGTAGTATTCACTATTTTTACCATGGTTAACTCGAACAAAAAACTCTGCACCAAGATTTTCAATATTTGATGTCGTTAGATTTTTTTTTGTTGAAACTAAGACAATTTTTTTTTTACTGCTTAATTCAAAAACAAGTATTCTTTTTTTTAAATCACTGATTTTTAATAAATCACTTATGTAAGAAAACTCAGCCCCAGAAAGATATCTTTTTATGTGTGATATATTGAATTTTTCATCAGCAAATAATACAAGATTTGCAGAGGTTTTATTAGGTAGGTTTTTTTTAAAGTTAATTTTTGTTGCCATAATTTTGCTTATTTAGAATAATAGATGAATGCTATATATAAAGTAAGAAAATATTTTCAATGAAAAAATTGATATTTAGAAAATTTACTAAAGATACACTGGTTTTTTTTACCACTTCAATACTTATAATGGGTATAATAGTATGGACTTTACAAGCAGTAAATTACTTCGATTTTGTTACCCAAGATGGACATGGTTTAGAAGTTTATTTTTTTTACACAATTTTAAACTTTCCAAAAATTATTCATAGAATTTTACCTTTTATATTTTTTATTTCAATTTTCTATATGATTATTAGTTATGAGCTTAAAAATGAATTATCTATATTTTGGATTAATGGAATAAGTAAAATTAATTTTTCAAACCAAATTATTTTTTTATCTATAATTATTATGATCTTTCAAATATTACTTGGATCATATATTTCACCAACATCTCAATATAAAGCTCGAACTTTTTTAAAAAATTCAAATATTGATTTTTTTACATCACTAATAAAAGAAGGAAAATTTATTAATGCAGTAAAAGACCTGACTATATTCATAGATAAAAAAAATGATGATGGATCCTATTCTGATATTTTTATTGATGACTCCACAAAAAATAATTCAAAAATGATTTATGCAAAAAGTGGGGTATTAGTAGATAATGAAAAAAAAAAAATTTTTAAACTTTTTCAGGGTAAAGTGATAAATAACGAAAAATCAAAAGTTAATGTTTTTGAATTTGATCAAATTGATTTTAATTTAAAAGACTTCACTTCAAACACTATTACCTATCCAAAAATTCAAGAAATAAAGTCTACACAACTTTTAAATTGTTTATTTTCAGAAGAAAAAAAAAGTACTGCTGAATTTAAGTGTGAAAAAAATTTATTTGATGAAATAAAGCAAGAACTTCTTAAGAGATTTTATAAACCTATATATATACCAATTATAACAATGATGTGTTGTTTTTTATTTACTTCTTCCCGTAACAAAATAAATTACAATCAAATAAAGAGAAATACATTTGTATTAACCTTTTTTCTAATAGTATTTTCTGAAACAACTTTAAGATACTCAACATCATCTAATGCTTCTCTAATCTTTTATTTTATGATTCCGTTATTAATTTTTAGTTTTGCTTATATAACTTTTTATAAGAGAGTAAAAAATGTTTAAAACTTATCAAAAATATATAATTATTAATTTTTTATCAAAATTTTTTTTGATAACTGTTATTTTTTTTTGTTTATCAATAATTCTTGGCGTATTAGAAGAAATTTCTTTTTTTAAAAACTTAGATGCAAATTTTATTTATCCTTATTTTTTAACTCTTCTGAATGCACCTATTACTTTATTCGAAATTTTTCCATTTATTTTTTTATTAACTTCACAATTTTTATTTTATGATCTTTTTAAAAAAGATGAGCTCAATTTATTGAAGAAAAATGGATTGAGTAATTTTAATATTATAAAAATTTTATTTTTCTTATCTTTGGCTATGGGTATTTTTACAGTTTTAATTTATTACAATTTAGCTTCAAAATTAAAATTTCATTACACAAGCATAAAAAATAATTTTTCTAATGATAATAAATATTTAGCTATGGTTACAGATAGTGGCTTATGGATCAAAGATGAAATAGGAGAAAAAACTCTCATAATTAAATCTGAATATGTGAAAGGAAATTTTTTATCACAATCAATTATTAATGAATTTAATTCTGAATTCGAGTTAATAAGAACAATTCAATCTGAAAAAATAGATATTTCAGAAAAAAATTGGATAATATTTAGACCAATTATTACCGAGAAAAACATTTCTCATGAAAATTCAGATAATTTATTTTTGATGACTAATTTTGATCAAAGTAAAATTAATAAGTTGTTTTCAAACATCTCTACACTTGATTTGTTTGGTTTGTTTGAGCTAAAGAAAGATTATGAAAGCCTAGGTTATTCATCAGATGAGATTTTAATTCATTTATTAAAGCTTTTCACAATGCCCTTATTTTATGGAGTTTTAACCATATTATCAGCGATAATTATGTTTAATTTTAAAAGAGATAAATCCCTATTATTTCACATTATTCTGGGTATTTTAATGTCCGTTTTAATTTATTATATGAATTTTGTTTTTAACTCACTTGGTAATAATGGGAGAATACCAATTTATTCATCTATATTTTTTCCAATTTTAGTTATTTCTATAATTTCAACTATTGGTTTAGTAAGAATAAATGAGAAATAAACTCTTAATATTATTTATAATTTTCTTTTTATCTGGAGGTTATGCTTCATCTGATACGTTCAAATTTGAGTCATCAAATATCGAAATAGTTGGGAATGGAGATACTGTTTATGCAACTGATGGTAAAGCTATTTCATTAGATGGAAATTTAGAAATAAAAGCTGAAAAATTTGAATATCAAAAAAAATTAGATATTTTAAAGACCTTTAATAAAGGTTCAGCATTTATTAAATCTGAAAATGTTAAAATTTCTTTTAATGACTCTGTTATAGATCAAAAAAAATTGGAAATTCAAGCTAATGGTAATGTTGAAATTTTCCAAATAGATAAAAAATTGAGAATTTTTTCTGATATTGTTTATTACAATATTCAAAATTCAGAAATCAAAGCAACCGGCAATGTAAGAATTGTTGATTTTAAAAATGATTTAACAATTAATACAAAAGAAATTATTTATAATAAAAAAAAAGGATTAATTGAGTCAAATTTTAAAACAATACTAAAAGATAAAACAAAAAATTCTTATAGCGCCGATGAATTTACTTTTGAAGTTGAAAAAAATATTCTTAAAATTAAAAATGCAAACTTTCAAGATATTAATAATAATAATTTTAAGACATCCTTGGCATATATAAATACAAAATCAAATAAATTATTTGGTAAGGATGCAGTAGTAAATTTAGAAAATTCAACATTCAACAAAGATAACGAACCTAGATTAAAAGGAAATAGTATTATCAATGATGAGGAGATTACTGAGATATCAAAAGGGGTTTTTACTACATGCAAAAAGACTGATAAATGTCCTCCTTGGAAATTGTCAGCTGAAAAAATCCAACATAACAAAAAAAAACAAACTATAAATTATAAAAATGCTTTATTAAGTGTCTATGATGTTCCTGTTATGTATTTTCCAAAATTTTTTCATCCAGACCCAACAGTTAAAAGAAGGTCTGGCTTTTTAATACCAACTATTCAAAATTCTGCAAATACTGGAAATTATTTAAATGTGCCCTATTTTTTTGCAATTAGCCAAAACAAAGATATCACTTTTTCTCCTCGTTTTTACAGTGAAGAAAAATTTTTGATTCAAAATGAATATAGACAAATAAATTTTGATAGTAATCATTTTTCTGATTTTAGTTTATTTAAAGAAAAAGGAAATAGTTCTAAAAATCATTTTTTTTATGATTACGACAAAAGTTTTAAAACTAATAATTTATCAGATACCGATATAAAATTTAAGATACAAAAAACATCTAATGATACGTATCTTAAAGCCCACAAACTAAAATCTCCATTAATAACAAGTGATAATGTTCTTGAAAATTCCTTTAATTTAGATTTGTATTCAAATAATCTATCAATTGAAACAGAGGTTGCTGCTTATGAAACTTTGAATAAAGGTAATAATGATAGATATGAATATATTTTACCAAAACTCAATTTTGTTAAAAAAATTGAAAATAAAACTAATTTAAATGGAGATTTTGCTTTTAAGTCAAATAATTTGGTAAGGAATTTTGATACAAATAAAATTGAAAAACTTAATGTAAATGATTTTATCTTTAGCTCATTTCCTAAAATATCAAAATTAGGTTTTTATAATAACTATGAATTTGTAATTAAAAATTCAAATACAGACACAGCAAACTCAGAAAATTACAAGGAAGGTGAAAATTATTATTTATCAGGTCTTTTTCAGTTTAATTCTACCTTGCCGCTGATTAAGGAGAATAATGATTTTCAAAAAATTTTAACCCCAAAAATTTCTTTAAAACTTGCTCCAAATCAAACAAAAGACGACAGAAATGGAACTTCGAGAGTTGATGTAAATAATGTCTATTCATTAACAAGAGTTACTGGAAACGATACTGTGGAAGGTGGTATTTCATTAGCTTATGGAACAGATTATTCAATTTTTGACAAAATAAATCAAAGAGAGAAACTCAATTTTAAAATAGCTAGTAATTTGAGAGTTGAAAAAAATGATGATCTGCCAATTATGAACCAAATTGGTGAAAAAAGCTCAAATATATTTAGCGAAATTCTTTATAGTCCAAATAAATATATAACAACTAAATATAATACGTCATTGAAAAATAATCTTTCTGATACAAACTATGAAAATTTGATTGGTGAATTTAGATTAAATAATTTTGTAACAACTTTTGATTATTTAAATGAAAATACCACTCAAGATACAAATTCTTATTTAACAAATACAACAAGATACGATTTGGATGAAAATAATAGCTTAAGTTTTTCTACAAGAGAAAATAAAACATCAAACTTAACAGAATATTATAATTGGATTTATCAATATAAAAATGATTGTTTAGCTGCTTCTATAGAATATAATAAAGATTATTACAATGATCGTGATGTTAAACCTGAAGAAAGTGTATTCTTTAAATTAACAATTATCCCTTTCGGTGAAACTAGCAGTCCTAACTTAAAGAATTAATGATTAAGAATATAATATTAATTTTATTTTTTATTAGTTCGAGCCTTAATTACGTCTCGGCAAATAATAATGTTTATATTGTTGCCTCTATTAATGATGAAATTATTACAAATTATGATCTTCAAAGAGAAAGTGAATACCTTAAAATTTTAAATCCAAAATTAAATCAACTAAATGATGCTCAGATTCTTAAAATTGCAAAAACATCCCTGGTAAATGAAATTATAAAAAAAAAAGAGATTATTAAAAGAGTTGATCTTCAAAATAATATAAATCCATTTGTAGATGATTATCTTAAAAATCTGTATCTCAAACTGAATTATAAAAATATTGATGAATTTAAAGGGGCATTATTACAAAATAATATTTATAATATTGATCAAATTAAAGATAAATTAAATATTGAATTATACTGGAATGATATAATCTATAATAAATATTCAAATCAAGTAAAAATTGATAAAGAAAGTTTAATTCAAAAAGTTGAAAATCTAGATAATAAAATACAAAAACAATTTTTTCTTTCTGAGATAGTTTTTAACAAAAAGAAAGATACAACGTTAGAGTCTCTTTCGAACCAAATTAAACTAAGTATCAATGAAATTGGGTTTAATAATACTGCAAATATATTTAGTATCTCTAGTAGTTCAAAACTTGGTGGTAAATTAGGATGGGTAGATCAAGCTAGTTTATCAGAAAAAATTATTGGAGAATTAGAAAAAATAAAGGAAAATGAACATACAGATGCTATACAGGTTGGAAACAATTTTCTTATTTTAAAAATTGAAGAAATCAAAATTAATAAAATAAAAATTAATAAACAAGAGGAAATTAACAAATTGGTTCAGTTTGAAACAAATAAACAACTTAATCAATTTTCAAGAATTTTTTTTGATAAATCAAAAATAAACTATTCTATTAATGAAAAATAAAGCAATAATAGTAGTCGCTGGTGATCCTGAGAGTGTTTTTTTTGAAATTTTTTTTAAATCAATCAAAATCAAAAAATATAAAAGTCCAATAGTTCTAATATGCTCACTTAAATTACTTAGACAAAATATGATTAATTTAAGATTTAAAAAAGATTTAAAGTTATTAAATGTTAATCGCATTAATGAATACAACCTTAATAACAAGGTCATTAATGTAATAGATATTGATTTAAAAAAGTCATTAATTAAAGTTAAAAACAAACAATTATCTAGAAACTATATATTAAAATCTTTTGAATTAGCGTTTAAATTAATAAAAAATAAATTTACTCATAAATTAATTAATGGACCAATAAATAAAGAGAAATTCCTCAACAAAAAATATCTTGGTGTAACAGAATTTATTGCAGATAAATTTAAAAAAAGAAAAATTGGAATGTTAATTTATAATAAAGATCTTTCAGTCTGTCCTTTAACAACACATTTACCTATTAAATTAGTCTCAAAAAAAATATCTAAAAATTTAATCATAGAAAAAGTAAGGATTATTAACGATTTTTATCATAAAAATTTAAACTTTAAACCGAAAATTGCTGTAACGGGACTTAATCCTCATTGTGAGAGTATATTAAGTTTTAATGAAGATGACAAAATTATTGCATCAACAATAAAAATACTAAGAAAAAAAAAGTTTAATATTACAGGTCCCTTTCCTGCAGATACTTTATTTTTAAAAAATAATCGAAAAAAATATGATGTGATATTAGGCATGTATCATGATCAAGTTCTAACACCTATAAAAACATTATTTGAATATGATGCAATAAATATAACAATGGGTTTACCTTTTTTAAGAATTTCTCCTGATCATGGTCCTAATGAAAAAATGGTTGGAAAAAATAAATCGACACCATTAAGCCTCATTAAAGCATTTAATTTTTTAGACTCAAAGTGATCAGAGCAAAAAAAAGTCTTGGCCAAAACTTTTTAATTGATGATAACATTATTGAAAAGATTATTAATTCTACGACTATTGAAAATAAAAACATTTTAGAAGTTGGTCCTGGTACTGGTAACCTTACTTCAGCTATTCTTAAAAAAAAACCAAAAAAAGTTATCGTTGTTGAAAAGGATAATGAACTTGTATCTATTCTTCAAAAGAACTTTGGAGAAAAGATTGTAATAATAAATGATGATATTTTGAAATTAAATGAAAATGAAATTATAAATGAACCATTAATTGTGTTTGGAAATTTACCTTACAATATTTCAACTGAAATATTATGTAAATGGATATTAAATATTAACGATAAAAAAATTTGGTTTAATTACTTAATATTGATGTTCCAAAAAGAAGTGGCAGACAGAATTATATCCAATTTTAATTCTAAGAACTATGGCAGACTTTCAGTTATATCTAATTGGAAATTAGATATTCAAAAAATTTGTGACATAAAACCTTCAAGTTTTTCACCAAAACCTAAAATCGATAGTAGTTTATTATTTTTTAAACCAAAAAAAAATTTTTGGATATTTAAAGATCCTAAAAATTTAGAAAAGATTACAAGACATTTCTTTATGCATAAAAGAAAAATGATTAAAAAACCTTTTAATACTATGTTTAAAGGAAATTCAAAAATTTTATCTGAACTTAAAATTGATCTTAATTTAAGGCCCCAAAACTTAAGTTTTGAAACTTATTATAGACTTGTATCTGAGTATGAAGCATTAAGAGGTTAATTTTTCTATATGCTCTCTTATAAATTTTAGATCATAATCTTTAGGTTGATTATTAAGTTCAGCATCAATTAAATTGTTTATGTTCAAATAACAACTGTTAAGATCATCATTCACTACGACATAATCATAATTAATCCAATGTAAAACATCATGTTCAAATTGTTTCATTCTTTCTTCTACTATTAATTTATCTTTCATGTCTCTATTTGACAATCTTTCAAATAAAATTTTTTTGCTTGGCGGTAAGATAAAAAATGTGATGAGTTTATACTTTAATTTCTTATTTTTTATTTGATCAGCACCCTGCCAATCAATATCAAATAAAATATTCTTACCCTTTTTTAATTTTTCAATTACAGTTTTGCTTGAAGTTCCATAAAGGTTGTTAAAAACTTTTGCGTACTCTAAAAATTCGTTATTATCTATCAATCTTTTAAATTCTTTGTCATCAACAAAAAAATAGTCTCTGTCAGGAATTTCATTATTTCTTGGTTGTCTTGTTGTGTGAGAAATAGATATCTCAAATTTTTTGTCTTTGGATAACAAATTTACTAGTGTGGTTTTGCCTGCTCCGGATGGAGAGGATAGAATAACCATTATCCCATCATTAATTGTGGGCATTTAGAAAATTTTTAATTGGCTTTGCCTTCAATAAATTTAACAGCATCACCAACCGTTAAAATTTTTTCAGCTTCACTATCTGAAATTTCCGAACCAAATTCTTCTTCAAAAGCCATTACTAATTCTACAGTGTCTAAACTATCAGCACCTAAGTCATCAATAAAACTTGATTCCTCTGTTACCTTTGCTTCATCAATTCCTAAGTGATCAGCTACAATTTTTTTTACTTTGCTTGAAACATCATCTGACATATTAATCCTTTTGTTATAAAATTCTTATTAGTTTAAAAAGCTATTTTGTCAAGCCATATACATGCCTCCATTAACATGCAATGTTTCCCCATTAATATAATTAGACTGC
>MDTG01195094.1_pt1 | contig 11193 bp, 7 predicted proteins | sample 811421 | NCBI WGS metagenome assembly MDTG01 (sample SAMN05326645, study PRJNA326480) | marine metagenome | isolation source: seawater | place: Pacific Ocean: South East | collected 2011
CCTAATTCCCCTTGGGAAATTAAATCTCCGTTTTCTGGATGATAAATTCCATCTGACCTATCCAAAGCCTCTGAAATTACTGGACTAAATGCAGACCTTACAAACGCGAGATCCATCTCATTGCAAACCTGCTGAAGACCCGATTGAATAACGGCTAATGTAACGGGGTCTAGCGAACTCATTTGGTAATCTCCGTATCAATATTCATTATAATATTGCCAAAAATATCAGTGTACATATTATCTTTGGGTTCCATAATTACGGTTGTATCGCTTTGTTCAAGGATAGCAGGGCCTTGCAAAGTTGTTTCTAGTGGCATTGCCTCTCTATTGTAAATAGGTGTTTCTGTGCGGCCACCTTCAAACCAAACCAGGCGGGCCCCGGTTTGCGCTTTTTCAATTCTGTTTGTTCGCATTTTAATATCCATGAGATTAGAAAGTTCGACCTGTTTGCGCTTTCCAATTACCGCAGTGTGCAAATTTACAACGACCGGTCGGATCTCATCGAGTTCAACGGCAAATCTGTTCCAATATGCTGATGCAAAAGCATCATGGAGTTTCCGCTTCGTAATGTTTTTATTTACGGAAACGGTAAGAATATGTGTTTGTCCTTGAAATTGCATATCGATATCGTGAAAAATAATGGTATCTTCCACCTCTATACCTTCTGCATTAATCGTCTCTTGGCCACGCGTTTCTTGTTCTGTGAAAATCGCTGAAATTTCTTCCATGTTTGCTTCGACCAAAGATTTATTAATCGTATTAACGTAGTCATGTCGAACATCGGCCACTACACAACCCACTGCATTTGTAATGCCTGGTCTTGCCGGAACTAGAACTTTTGGAATACCCAGTTCACGAGCGAGTGCGGCTGCGTGCAGAGGACCAGCTCCACCAAAGGGAAATAAAGCAAAGTCTCTTGGATCATGTCCTCTAGCAAGGGAGACAATTCTGAGAGCACCGGCCATTTTTGTATTGGCAATTTGTATTATCGCAGCAGCCGCTTCCTCAGGAGAATTTAAACCCAGAGGTTCACTGATTTTTTTTGTAAATATATCAATTATTTTATCAAGTCCAATATCAGAATTTGCCATAATTTCTGGATTTAGCCGTCCCAGTAGCATATTCGCATCTGTTATCGTCGGCTGCACACCACCGCGGCCATAACAAATAGGTCCTGGCACTGCACCGGCACTCTCTGGGCCCACTTCCAACAGGCCAGCAGGGGTTATAGCCGCGATTGACCCGCCACCAGCACCAATTGTTCGCACATCGACCATAGGAACGTGAATGGGCATCGCATACTCGATTTCTAATTCTGAGGAAACTTGGGGTATGCCGTTTTTGATAAGCGCCACATCACAGCTTGTTCCACCCATATCACAGGTAATAACATTATCATATCCAGCGCTTTTTGCTGTGTAGGCGGCGGCCATCACGCCTGAGGCTGGTCCAGACATAACGGTGTTAACAGCGGTTTCGGAAATTAATTTGGATGATACCGTACCACCATTGCCCTGCATTACTAGCAAATCATGGACATAGCCTCGGTCTTTTAGTTCATTCCTAAGCTTCTTTATATAATTGTCCAAAACCGGTTGGATCGCTGCATTTATCATCGCCGTAGTTCCACGTTCATATTCGCGAAATTCAGACATTACAGCGCTTCCACGAGTAATAAAGTCGTTCGGCCAAATCTCTCTCACAACCTGTTCTGCATGTTTTTCATTAGTATCATTGACATATGAATGAAGAAAGTGAATCACGATGGAGTCAACTCCCATATCGAGCAATCTTTGTGCTGCTTTTCGGACATCATTCTCATCCAAGGCTGTTATGATTTGCCCGTTTGCGCCAATTCGTTCTGACGCCTCCAAACGCCTTTCTCGCGGTATCAAGCATTCAAAACTGCCTGTGAGTCCGTATGGGTTCGGTCTTGTTCGACGACCAAGTTCAAGCGAGTCCCGAAAACCTAGGGTTGTTATGAGTCCACATTTTGCGATTTTTCGTTCTAAAAGGGCATTAGTAGTAACCGTTGTTCCATGCACTATGGTGTGAATAGAAGCTGGTTGAACACCTCCTTCAGTTATTGCTGACAGAACTCCAAATGCCTGATTTTCCGGAGTTGAAGGCACTTTAGCAATTTTTACTGTGCCCGTCTCGTCATCTAGAATTATTAAATCGGTAAAAGTACCACCTACATCCACTCCTACAATTCGGCTCATAATTTACCTTCCTGCGCAAAGATTCATTCGTGTACATATAATAATGCATGGATGAAATAAAGGCAGCAATGCTATCTGATTATTTTCTGAGCCGAAAATGAAAGAAGTGCATTTTTAAAATAAAGTGGTTGTCAGTAAAAATGTTATTGTAGGTGCTATTCAATATTTAATGATATTTTGAGTTTGTTCTGGATATAAAATTATTTTAAAAGCTGTCCCAGCAGCTTGTTATCCCAAACTTAATCTTGTTGTTTCTGGATTGTAGTTTTTGCAATGATTTTATACATTCAAAGAAAAGGCTAGTCGTGTATAATGTAGTTTTTTAACATTTGTTCGCTCGGTGTTATTTGTGAAAAATCCAGTACTTACTTTTTCATTATGTTTTCTCATGGGCTTTATGGGTTTAAGATTGTACTTCGGGGGTACAGAGAACCCATTAATTTTAATTCCTGAGGAAGGTTTAGATGAAATACAAACCGGGTTTTTGCGCGAAAAAATTGTTGAGGTGACCAAGGGAAAAGTCGATCGTGGTAAAGTAAAGGATCTGACTAATTTTGAATGGGATCAGGTTTGTGTTTTTTTAAATGAAAAAAATTCAAATATAGTTTCTATTCGGGAGAGGCGCTTGAAAAATGCACCTCCAAAAAACCAAAAAGATTATGTTTATTTAGTTTTCAAGAAAACAGGTATTCGGCAAATGACAGTGAAGTTAAAGATCACTGATCAATTTGGTTATTATCAAATCGGTCCATACAGTACGAAATGTTTTCCTACGACAGCAATCTTTTATACAAAACAGAAAAGTAAAAGTGTTCGACGTTTGTTAGTATTGAATTAGAAATTCATTTTGTTTTCAATTTGTTATGGTGGGTTTTTTTATCCCCATTATGTAGTTTCGAAATAATATCATCAGTAAGCATTACGTCGGCAAAATGAGTATACATAGAGTTTATTGAGGCTTCATGTGCTTTTGGGTTGGATGCAGCGCAAGAATCCTCTGCGACAAGCACATCATAATTTAACATCATCGCATCTCTTACTGTTGACTCAACACAGACATTTGTGACAATTCCGCAAATGATTAAGAGCTCAATCCCGTGTTCCCCTAGAACCTTCTCAATATTGGAAGACCCTTTAGCGAAAGCAGAAAACCGTGATTTATTTATTTTTCGATCACTGCTTCGAATATCTAAATGATCAAACAATTTGAAACCTAAGCCATCCTTTGAAAGTTCAGTTCTGCGGTAGTTCAAACGTTCTTGTGTTAGATGTCCATAGAAAGCAGACCAATCTTTTACATCCTTATTAGTAAAAATATTGCGAAGCCAAATTACTGGAGCGCCAATGTTCCGAAATGTTCCTGCAAGCCGGTTAATATTAGGCACAATTTCCAAAGCAAACGGGCAGAAATTTGTTGACCCATCGAGTAAATAAAAGTTTTGCATATCCACAATAACAAGCGCTGTTTCAGTCGGTTTTATTTCGGTTAGACGACCTGACAGACCAAATTGTTTTTGGTTTCTCTGGATGCTTTCTTGCCAAAGCACGCTCTGATTGACAGGGCTTTTCAAAAAATAGCTCCCAAAATTTTTACAAACAAGTATTAATCAACGTTTATACTGCGGCAGCAACTATTGTGCATTCATTTAAGAGTGTTAACACTTGTTGTGTGTCCTGAACATCCCCAAATTGCAGGTAAAATTGGTTTAATGTTGCGTTGTGCAGGCTATCATCAGGCGCAGCATTTGCATCGGAAATCATCATTGTTCTGAAATTTAGCATCATGGCATCACGAGCAGTTGACTCGCAGCAGGTGCAGGTGGAGACTCCTGTTATAAGTACAGTATCGATTTCCCGTCTCCGCAGTTCTTCCTCTAATTTTGATGGGGAAGGAATGAATGCTGAATATCGAGTTTTCGGAATTATGGGATCTTCTTCTTTAACATCTAAACCTGGCCAAAGATCAAAACCGGATCCGCCAGGTTTCATGCCCTCAACACGTTTTTTGGTGCCTTCGTCGGTCATTCTTTCATAATATGCAGACCAATGTTCGACGGAGTCTGGGCCTGAATGAGTTTGTATCCATATCACCGAGCCCCCTGCACGTCGGGTAGCAGCTGCTAAGAGATTAATATTTGGGACTATATCCCTTGCAACCGGGCATTCCGAGGGTTGCCCTGCTTCGACAAAATAAAGTTGCATGTCTACAACTATAAGTGCGGTTTTTGGTCCCTCCAGTGAAGTCACAGTGTGTTTTCGACCAGAGCGACGTTTAACACGCTCAATATATTCCGGTTTTATGGAAACTTTATGCATTCATTCCTCCATCATTAATTTTCTTTTAACATTAAGCGGCAGATTAGTCATTACATGCTATACACTACCCCCTCCACTTACGCTTATAACCTCTCCTGTTACGAAACGCGCTGCGTCGGAAATTAAAAATTTTGCTACTTCTGCAACGTCATCCGGTTCTGCTATCCTTCCCAGCATAGAGCGATTTGCTGCAGCCTCACGGGCTGAGTTGCTATATTCAGCAATCATTGGTGTTGAGGTCGCTCCGGGACTCACTGTATTAACACGTATTTTATGGGGGCCTAAGGCTCGGGCAAGAGATCGATTTAAACCATATATTGCCGCTTTTGAAGTTACATAGGCGGGCCCACCGCGTCCGGAACCTCCACCGACACCGCTTGCTTGTACCGAACCGGATGACGTAAGCACTATAGAACCGCCACCATTAGATTTCATATATTCGCCTGCAGCTTTAGCAATATGAAAAGAACCCAAAACATTTATCTCATGGACTTTCAAAAATTTTTCAGATGAAATTTCTTCCCATGTGTCTGTGGAGTGAATTGCGGCGAAATGGCACACAGAATCTACCGATCCGAAAAACTCTGCTGTTCGGGTTACGGCACTCCGGCATGCATCAAGGTCAGACACATCTATAGTTAGAGGTAAACAGGAATTAGTGTATTGGGTGAGTGTTTCTGGGATAGGGTATATGTCGACTGCAGTGACGTTAAAGCCATCCCGTAGTAGTGAGGCAGAACAGGCATGTCCAATTCCTCTGCGTGCTCCGGTAACTATAATAGTTTTAGTTGGCATGGTAATTTCTCAATACTTTGTGATACATATTAATGTCTCCATTTGCTTCGGCCCTCGAAATTGCATGCAGCGCATTGTAACTATGTAAAGCCGGAATAGAATCTTTCATATCCATGTTAATTTATATATTTTCTTAATCCATCGATTACCTCCCGGCTTTTTACTCATGGCGGGTTTTTGAATTCTTTTTTCCTGTGGATTGGTTTGACGAAGTTTCCAAATCCAATACAAAACCTTTTAAAGTTTAGATAGTTACCATGCAGATGTATTGACTCAATCTTAAATAAATTCGCATTTAAGTTAAAAATAAAGATAAAAAAATTAAAGTAATTACAATTTTTTTGTTTATCTCCTTGACATCGATGACATCATGTTATCCCATCCCGATAATAAGAGATAGTTTGAGTTCGTAAAATGTTTGGTTCGGAATTTTAAACAGCGAAGTAGTCTTGAATGGGCTTTCCCGTGATTGTAAATACATTTGATTCGGTGGATAGATTCGCTTTCTACATGAGTGTATATTGTTTATAATAAAGTTTGAAATATTTGCGCAGATGACTACTCGTTAGACTAGTTTAACCAGAAAGCAGGCGAAGATTATGGAAACCGCTGTTCTTCCTGATATTTCATTGGCCGCAGCCGCTTGGGATGCTCTTGGTATTTTATTCTCCTGGGAGAGAATGGGATTCTTAGTTCTAGGTGTTTTGATCGGTCTGATTGTGGGTGTTATTCCTGGGTTAGGTGGGCTTGTGGGGCTATCGCTTCTACTCCCATTCACCTTCGATATGAACCCTTACACCGCATTAGCCTTTCTTATGGGACTTCAGGCGGTGACGGTGACATCCGATACAATTCCTGCAGTAATGTTTGGAGTGCCAGGTACAGTTGGGTCAGCCGCAACTATACTTGACGGCTACCCAATGTCGCGAAAAGGAGAATCTGGACGTGCATACGGAGCAGCCTTCTCTGCATCCGTTATCGGAGGTTTGTGGGGGGCATTGTTATTAGGCGTGAGTATTCCAATTTTGCGTCCTGTTATGTTGCATATTGGTTCACCCGAACTTTTATCGTTTTGTATATTTGGGTTGTCTCTTGCCTCCGTTTTATCGGGAGGTTCTTTGTTAAAGGGCTTGGCCGGTGCATGTTTGGGAATTTTAGTGAAAACAGCTGGCGATGATCCACAAACGGGCACACTGAGATGGACCTTTGACTCACTCTACTTATGGGATGGCCTGCCTGTCGTGCCGCTTGCTCTGGGACTTTTTGCTATCCCTGAATTGGCAGATTTAGCCATACAGCAAAAATCCATAGCGGACGATGACCAAATAAAAGAGGGACAAAAGTCGGGTTCGCAGTCTGGTCATCGAAAGGAGCAGCTGGTAGGCGTTGGTGATGTTTTCAAAAATTGGTGGTTGGTGATCAGGTGTGGGACGATCGGTGCTGGCCTCGGTGCAGTGCCTGGCATAGGGGCATCTGTTGTCGATTGGATTGCTTATGGTCATGCTGCGCGTACTGAAAAGGGAGCGGCTCAGTCCTTCGGAAAGGGTGATGTCCGTGGGGTTATTGCATCTGAGAGTTCTAATAATGCTAAAGAAGGGGGTGCATTGGTTCCAACGATCGCTTTTGGAGTTCCGGGATCGGCCTCCATGGCACTGATTCTTGGTGCGTTCCTCATACATGGTCTTGTGCCTGGGCCTGAAATGGTAACTAAGAAACTTGATGTAACGTATACAATGGTATGGTCAGTGGCGTTTGCAAATATAATTGGTGCAGGCATTTGTTTTACATTTGCCGATCAATTGGCAAAGCTTGCTTTAATCCGGCCAGGTTTGCTTGTTCCCATAGTTCTGGCGGTAGTTTTTGTTGGTGCGTTTCAGGGTTCACGTCAATGGGGCGACATTTACGCGCTTTTGGGTTTTGGTTTGCTAGGGTTCATAATGAAGCGCTTGCGTTGGCCACGCCCTCCTCTTGTTTTAGGATTTGTTTTGGGAGGCCTTATTGAGCGGTATATGTTTATCTCAGTTGAACGCTACGGTGCCCAATGGGCGTATGACATAACTGAATTTCCTGTTGTGGTCATTATGTTTGTAATTACTATTTACGGTATCGCATTCCCTCTGATAAGGGATATCCGGGAACGTCGTAAAGCAGTTCGTGAGGGCAATGCTGAGATAGTTACAAAGAAATACGGCTTTAGGCGGGAGGGGCTCGACTACGACCTAGCCTTCACTGTCGGTTTGATGATCTTGTTTGTTGTCGAGCTTTATATAGCTTCCACATGGGAATTTGGAGCGCGATTGGTTCCTCAAGTAATGGGATATACAGCACTTTTGGTATTATCGGGTATTTGTTTTACCAAATTGTTTGTAAGTCGTGAAGTAAAGGTTCCAGATCATATTGACCCTGCCGAAATAGAAGCGAAGACAGATGTGCATTTTGATATAGTGGTAGATTTTGGGGATTTACCGATACCGACTATATGGAAACGTGCTTTTGCTTATTTTGCGTTTTGCGGAGGGTTTTTTCTTGGTGCATCAATCATCGGTTTACTCCCGGCTATGTTTTTCTTTCTGGTTATTTATATGAAAACCTGGGGCAAAGCGAGTTGGGCAGTGACACTGGGGATAGCTATTCCTCTTTGGGCATTTTGTTATGGATTATTCCACCACATCTTGATCATTCCCTGGCCGCAAACCGTTGTTGGAGATGCATTCCCAATATTAAGGACGATGAATAATATTAACTTATTCTGAATATTTCCTAACGATAAAAGAGCACTGGTTCTCATAAGAACTAATGCTCTTTATTGGTCTTTTTACTGCACGTAGATACGTTTAATCGCAATTTAATTATAACAAATTATTGATTTTTGCGTGTTGAAGTATTTTTCAGGGGTGTCGAATGATTGTTAACGAATCCCACGTTTACGAAGTAGAATATGATGTTGTTGTTGTTGGTTTTGGATTTGCAGGTGGAGTAGCAGCCATTGAGGCTCATGATGCCGGAGCAAAGGTTTTGTTGGTAGAAAAAATGCCTGATCCTGGCGGCATTTCAATTTGTTCTCACGGTGCTATTTGCTCCACTAGAAATTCGGCCGGGGCATTTGAATATTTAAAAGCAACAAATGGAGGACGAACCGATGAGAATGTTTTGCGGGCATTAGCAGATGGAATGATGAACAATGAGGCACATGCTCGTAAGCTCGCTGAACTGACTGGTGGAGAATTTATGATTCGTGAGAGGGGCGGCAATTACCCTTTTCCCGGTGAAGACAGTTTTTATTACACACAAGTTACAAAAATTCCTAATTTTGAAGCTGATCAAATTTATCCTCAGGTTAAAGGACGTCCTGGCGGTCCAATGGTATTCTATATGATTCAACGAAATGTAGAAGAACGGGATATCGATGTGTGGTTAGACTCACCTGTGCAGGATTTGATTACTGATGCAGATATGAAAGTCTCTGGAGTGTGTGTTAAAACTTCTCAGGGGAAGTGTACGGTTAAAGTAAAACGTGGTGTTATTTTGGCTTCTGGTGGGTTTGAAGCGAATGAGGAGATGAAAAAACAATTTTGGCAAATTACTCCTGTAACCACAGCAGCAAATAAGGGTAACACGGGTGATGGAATCAGAATGGCTCAGTCGCTCGGAGCTGACCTATGGCATATGTGGCATTTTCATGGATCATATGGGTTTCTTCATCCAGATAAAGAAAAGTTTCCATATGGTATACGAGTAAAACGTTTTCCCGACTGGGTTCCAGGTAAGGAAAGCAGAGCGGTAGTGCAAGCACCGTGGATAATATTGGATCAGGATGGAAAAAGATTCATGAATGAATTTCCACCATATGTGCAAGACACTGGCTGGCGCGATCTAGAACATTATGATCCAAGTAGGCAGTGTTTTCCGCGAATTCCGGCGTTATTGATTTATGACGAACTTGGTCGCCGACGTTTCCCAATGGGAGATCCAGCATATAACGAGCGCGAAATGAATTATGAATGGAGTAGAGATAATTTAAAAGAGATTGATGAGGGAATTATCAAGAAAGCTGATACAGTTGGTGAATTAGCGGCAGCATTTGGGTTTGACTCTCATGTTGCAGAGACTTCTATCGGACGCTGGAACGAGCTTTGTGTTCAGAAAAAAGATCAAGATTTTGGTAGACCATCTGGCACTATGATGAAAATACAAAGGCCACCTTTTTATGGTGGTTTAATTTGGCCAATTTTGAATAACACCCAGGGTGGTCCTGTTCATGATGAGAAGCAGAGAATTATTAATGTAAATGGTGAGCCAATTTCGGGACTTTTTGCGGCTGGAGAAATGGGCAGTTCATTCGGTCACCTGTATCTTGCGGGTGGAAATATAGCAGAATGTTTTGTAACCGGTCGTATCGCTGGAAAAGAGGCAGCAATGATTACAAATTGTTGAATACAGTTATCGTTGGTAAACCAAAGCACAAAAAGGAAAAAACAGTTATTTTGTCAAATCTTTAATATATAGAGTTTCTTGGGACTTGTATCCATCGGCAGATTATCATAAAAAAACTGTGTCAGATGCAAATTGAAAAGGTAGTTCAAATGTCTAAGGATAGGGAGTACCCGGATTTTCAAGATCATCTTAAAACGCTAGAAAATCGTGGTCTCTTGCAACAGATCTCAGAGCCAATAAATAAAGACACGGAAATGCATCCGCTGGTTCGTTGGCAGTTTCGTGGCGGTATTCCCGAGCCGGAACGCAAAGCTTTTATTTTTGATAACATTACGTGTTCACGCGGGAGGTCATACAATTTGCCAGTTGTGGTCGGAGCTTTGTCATCAAATCGCGAGATTTATTCGATTGGAATTGGCGCGCCAATCAATGAAATAGGCAGTATATGGTCTAACGCTATCGCAAACCCGATTGAACCTCGTGAGATTTCTAATGCTTCGTGTCATGAAGTAATCATTGAAGGAAATGATTTGCAAGGAGAAGGTAATGGTTTAGATGCTTTGCCGGTTCCGATCTCTACTCCTGGGTTCGATTGTGCTCCTTATTTTACTGCGACTGGATGTATAAGTCAGGATCCAGAAACAGGTATCCAAAATATGGGAACTTATCGAGCCGGATTGAAGTCTTCAACTAGGATGGCGCTGCGGATGTCATCAAGGTCTGGCGGGGCAGAAGGACATGAACATTGGAAGAAGTATCGGGATCGTAAAGAAAAAATGCCTATGGCTATTATTCTTGGGGGGCCCCCGGCACTTTGTTATTGTGCACCACAGAAACTTAGAATGGGAGTAAATGAATTATCCGTCGCCGGAGGATTAGTTGGATCACCAATAAATGTTGTCAAAGGGCATACAGTAGACCTTTTGATCCCCGCAGAAGCCGAGGTGGTGATCGAGGGTTTTGTCGATACGGAAAATTTAGAACCGGAAGCTCCATTCGGTGAGAGTCATGGTCACATTGCTTTGGAAGACTATAACAACATTATGGAAGTCACTGCTATAACCCATCGAAAAAATGCAGTTTTGGCATCCATTATCAGTCAGGTTACACCCTCGGAGTCGAGCGTGATAAAGCGCGTTGCTTATGAGCCAATTTGGTACGATCATCTAACAAATGGGTTGGGCATTAAGGGCTTAAAACGAGTTTCCATGCATGAACCACTCACAAATATACGTAGAGTGCTGTTTCTCGTATTCGAGCGAGGCGTTGCTAACACCGAGATTTGGCGCGCGCTGTATGGTGCTTCAATATTAAATGCTTCAGTAGGCAAGTATATTATTGCTATAAATGAGGATATTGATCCTAACAATGGTGATGCTATTTTTTGGGCACTTGCCTATCGGTCTAATCCGGCACTGGACGTA
>MDTG01332647.1_pt1 | contig 11193 bp, 7 predicted proteins | sample 811421 | NCBI WGS metagenome assembly MDTG01 (sample SAMN05326645, study PRJNA326480) | marine metagenome | isolation source: seawater | place: Pacific Ocean: South East | collected 2011
CGGGCTATTAAGCTCATAAACAGCGGCAGAAGAAATTAATAGCAATTTGTCGAGATAAGGAATCGCGACGCCTTCAATAAGTTTTGATCTAAGCCCCTCCTCAGCATCCCCAGGTGTAACTTTAAGCTCTATGGTAGTTCCAATCAGCAACACACCCACGGGTAGACTTAGCAGAACCACAAGACCCAACAGAACATAGAGTGTTTTATTCTGCTGACCAAGTGCCTTGGAGAGTGATTGTTCCATTACTCAAAGCAGTCAATGTAACTTTCGATGGGTGCCCCCCCCAAAGAAATTTGAAGCGACTTAACATTCTCTTTCAGGCCCGGACAACGAGCAATCAATTTATATGGTCCCGGGTACACCTTTAAGGTCATTTGCTTGAACTTTCCGAGTCTTCCTCCAGGACGGATATGGATGTCTGACTTGCCGTCCGAAGTCAGCTCGAAGACCGCTTTAACTGCCAAATCTTGATAACGCTTTTTTAGTGCCTTGTACTTTTCGTTGAAACGCTCCCCAAATTCAGCTAAGCGCACATCATCATCCAGTTCACGCATAAAACCCTCCAATGCTTTCCTTAACTTGGAGGAGACCAAGGTGGTCATTTGAGGTAAGAGCAGATCCAACTCTTTCTCATACTTCACTGCGTCTCGCAAAAACTCTTTTTGTTCACCGAACGCGAATGACGGGTCTAGTGCCTCAAGCTTTTCAGTAAGCTCGAGCGCTCTAGAAAAGTTTTCAGCCTCAATAAAGGTCTGGCGCTCTGCTCGCAGACGCTCAATTTCAATGGAACGTTCCAGTTTAGCGATTTGATTAAGGTTACTGATGACAGTAGTAGACTTAGGATCTATCGCTCGAGCTTCCATAAAGTACCGTTTCGCAGCGGAGTACTTTTTATTGTCTTTTGCCTCGAGCGCTAGTCCTATCAGCTCAGCGAACCGGCGCTTGGCTGCCGCCTCTGAAAGCTTCTTGAGAAGCTGATTCCGTTCTGTCGAAAAGACATCTGTTTCAAGGAGAGCAATTTTTCTCCTCGCCTCATCAAAGTCGAGCATTTCTAAAGACAGTCCAGCTTCTTCTATAAGTTTTTCATCTCCGATCATTGCCAGTATATGCTCTCTTGAGTTGGTAAAATCGCCCGCTCGCCACTTCTCAAGTTCATGTGTCGCACTTACTGCCTCAGTGAACCTTCTGGTAACACCAACCTCTGTTATTTTTAACCTGCGATCCAAAATAGCCTTGTCCAACTTGTTACGTAGCACTTCAAACTCACCAGCAGATTTTTCGAACAGTTGGCCAGCGTCTCCAAAATACTCGTCTGCAAAAAGATCCGTTGCCTCCTGATAAATAGATGTAGCGTCAGACAACTTCTTAGCGTCCCATGGACCCTCCTCGACAGAAGAAAGGCGATCATATAAATTTCGCGCTCTGGTTCGCGCGTCTAAAGCCTCCTTAAATTCCACACATAGTGGCGACGCAGCTCTGGCGCCTGAGCACCAGAGCAGTTCTTGTCCCGTCGACATCGGGGCAATAGGCAAGACGGAACCCACCATAAGAATGCGGAAAAAATAGCTCCTGAGCCCACTGCTATTGGGTCGATGCAACAATCTCCAGACCACCGAAGTCTTCAACACCCTCATCGTACATTTCCCTTAATAAACCACTCCATTGAGCTTGCTGTTCACTGGCCGTGCCAGTCAATTCTACCTCTCTATTCTCCATTGAAATGACCTTTGGACTCATGACAGAGGAGACGGAATTGCCAAGCTCATTCAACTGGTCGGCTTGTAGTTTTGACTCCTCGCTCTTTTTGAAGCTGTTTATCGCTGCTGCTACGCTGGCTGTCGCCACCGTTGCAGCCGCAACTTGGCCTGCGGTGCTGCCGCTATTACTCCCCACGGACGCCGCCACGACCACTCCCAGGAGAGCACCGACAGCAGCACGATTGGCTGCCGCCCTTGCCTCCCTCTGCCCTTTGGCAATCGGGTAGGCATCTTTTTGCCAAGTACGATAGGCATCGCTCATAGATTCAGTGAGCTCATCATATGTACCGTCCATCAGCTGATTGAATTTTTTATCCGCTAAAACAATTGAATTTACTCGCCGCCAATTGTCTTGAGTGATATCTGGCTGATAAACCAGCTTGGTTACTCCTCGCTTTACTTTTGTAACGTCATCGAACTCCTCAGACGATAATGCCTGCCCATACAACGCATGTCTGACCAATCGAACTTCCTCTAAAGCCTCTGTTTTTACTTTTTTAAGCTTGTTTTTCTCTATGTAACGCTCGTTCTTCTTCCGTAACTTTTCATCCTTTTTGGCCACCTTTAAGAGCGCCGCAAGTATGTCGTTGGCCGCATCTTGATAGGCCGCCTTGTAAGGATCTTCATTCTGCGTTCTTGGATTCACATACCAATCCTCCGAAACTCGCGAACGCACCTTTTTCTTTTTCATCAGCTTTTTACCAGTGGTCGCAAACAACTCGAGGTCAATTTGCAAGTCTTCACCATTTGATTCAACTAGCTCCCCGACTAAATAAAGATCTGCCGACACAACGCTGTCAGGCACTACAAGAACAGAATTAAAGATGCCCGTTTCTCTTAATGTTTCGGCCATCTTTTTTGAATACCAAACTGCCTCTGCCCGTCTTAATTCAGGCCAAATCCCCTTTCCTTCCCAGACTGAGGGATCATTCGGAATGCCTGGATCAAATACGGGGATGGCGAGGTCCAAGGCTGGACCCGAGTAGATCTCCGACCAAGCGGTCTTCTGGCTTTCTGTTTTTAGCTCGGACGCCTCTTCGCGCACTTTTTTTGCTGCAGTTGGCCCGAAATCGTTAGCGTAACTGTATGCCTGTGCCAACAAAAATAAAGTCAGCACCGACAGGTGCATTGTAATTTTCATTTACCTACCTCCTCAACCAACTTTCCAATAATTCACTGGGTTACAAATGGACCAAACAAGTCCTCATATCTATCTATAAGGGCCTGACGTTTCGCAGCGTCCTTCTCCTTCTTGATCGCTTCTTGCAAGACCCGCCGCAGCTCATCCTCCTGAGAGACAATCGAGTTCTCTCTCCGCTCTTCATTTCCGCTATCAACCGGGCTTTCTTTCAAGCTTTCGTCTCCACGCTGATTCGGAATGCTCTCCTCTTTGACTATGCTGTCGGCAGTATCACTCGAATCATCCTCGCCTCCAGATTGTCGCTCCTCAGGCAGTTTTGAGGGGCTGGTTACTGAGTTTTGTGCTCCTGCCGAGGATGTGCCGTCGAGCTTTCCATTTGCCGCCGAGTTATCCTGAGATTGGCTTTGGGCACTTCCCTGTTCCTCACAATCAGAATACTCTCGCAGAGACTGCATCAACTCAGCTTCCAGCATTCTTACTCTACCTTCTGTGCTGAGGACATTTTTTTTCCAATCGCCCTTACCAAGATTCGGCTTTTCACCGCACTCGCTGTGACCCAGCTGCGCTGTTTGTAAAAGAATTAGACAGGTAAAAAGCCTAAACGGCGGGACGCCTATCACTTTACGTTCACAGCTCGATAGTCGTGTGACAGTTTTCTGAGATGCAGTTCCATCCTGATCAAAAGGATTAGCCCTATCATCGACAGGAAAATTCCCATGGCAATTGGCAGAGCAGCCAGGGCCTTGGCCGCGATGGCCATTTTTTTCGCTTCTTCTTCAGCCTGCTTACTTTGAGCCGCGCTTTCCGCCCTCTCAACATTTCTTAAATATTGTTTTACGAAAGCCTCAATCGACTCCATGATAACGGACGACCTGCCATCGATTGAGCTAATTCTTGCAATTCGCTCATCAGCGCCTATTTTCACCGATGCCATCAATAGGTCATCAATCAGCTTAGCCTTCCATTTCGCCGGCACCGGCACTTCCACAAGGAGCCACTCGTTGAGCAATCTCAATGGGAAGTAGCTGCTGGCCTCGTCCCGGTCCTCTCCCACAAAACTTACGAGTAAATTTTCTTTCAACTTCCGTATACGTTTATCAATTGGCACCTCTCTTGTTCTTGTCGGTGCCTCCTCAGCAGGAGAGCCTTCCTTTAACTTCATCCTTAGTGGCAGGACTTCCCTCCTGATCTCAGTCCACGTTGGTGCCGCGAAATAGTCAGATGAACTCGGCCTAGCAGTCTGAGTGGTTGACCAACCGAGGGAGGCCAAGAGCGCCAGAAAGCCCAAAAGGGAAAATATTCCGATAATGAGCAATAGCCAGCGGTAAAATCCAACGTACTTTTCCTCGAAACTGTCTAGGACAGTTCGCTCCTCAGATTGATTGCTAGACATGAAATTTCCTCATCCCAGGTGCCTAAGTGATTCTTGTAGCGATTGGGAGTATCACTGGTTCAATACTCCACAACGTCGTTAAGACAACCAGCAGTAAAGATGTCAACGCCCGTGGTATCTAACGATAACAGCACTTTGGCGGTTTGTGAGTCATGCCCACTCTCGCGGGAGTTCCAGTGGCTATTGCATCTCCAACGCGAATTTATCATTCTCGCCAACCTTATCGTCTATCCACTGTCGGTAACATGACTCTGAGCCCGGCCGTATTCATCATCCCCAATCTCACACTCGCATCTCTAACATGTTTTGAACCGCAGAAGCCAAGGGCAGCAACAGCAAAATGGCGGGTGATGGTCTAGTCATACCTACCTTTAACCTTTGGTCAGCAGTTCCAATGCGCCATTAAAGTGGGCCTCACTGGCTTGCACCGTATAGATTACTCCAACTTACCTCGAGCATCATAGGGCCCTCAGTATGCTTGAGATTCGCTTATACCTGCGACTATTTTCGAGCAGAAGGCTTCCTGTTTAGATGTAAGTTAAGCCACTCGGAATACCCTCCCCTAATGCACAGTGGCTACCACACAGCTAGCAAGGCAAACATCTCAACGGGCCGATTAGCAATAAATCAAACCGGTGGGTTTGACCACTCGCTCGCATAAAAACTTATGTAGGAGAAGATGGAACTCCTACTTTTAAAAAGGGCGCGAAGGGGATGCCAAAGTGGATACACACCTGGCCACCACATAAAGGCAAAAAGCAGTGATGAAAAATGAGTCGCGAATTAGTGGCCGAGAGGAAATGGTCTAAAACGCTGGCGTTGGGGATGCTCGGTGGGCGAGGGTTAATTCGTTCCAGACTTAGCAGGGCGGCACCTTCAGCCATTCCGCCACTTCTCCAAATATCGTTCTCTGGTCCTGTCGTTATTAATCACTGTTACCGCAATATCCGATGACTCAGCGCTTAGAGCCGCAGACGTTACGGAGAAGACCGCTTCTCTAGCGATGCTGGCCTGGTGAGGCACCGACTAATTTACTTCACTCACGTATCTATGCTCACTAGAGCTTGACCAACGTAACGCTGATATCTGTTCGCGAAAGGTCCGCTAGTCAACGTTAGCCAATAACACTGTGGCGTTAGGCTATCTTAACTTCCGAGGGCTGAGGCACTAGCGCAGGTACTGCGCTTGATGTCTGTACATTGCGTCGACAGCTTCACCATTGGATGAAGCTAGCTATTCCAAAGAGGCCGGCTCCGGCGCGCTCTGTGCACCATAAAGCATTTCGCGAGAGGGCAACGACTGTAGTCGAATTAATCCTCAGACACGCTTGCTTCCAATGCGGACAGTGAATTGCGGACGGATCGCTGCCGCTCAACCAACGAGTGCTTGAGACAAGTCGAATTAGATAGTTTCTCAATATTTAGTGTAGGATCCTGCATCGAGTTTGTTGGCACCATGTACTGTATGTCGCTAAAGATTATTACTGGACTCCCGGGGTCGGGAAAGACCAGCGCTCTGATCGATGAAATGATTGATCGAGAGAATGCTGGAGGACAAGTCTTGCTGATACTGTCCTCTGAGCATGAGGCACTAACCGAGCGCCCAAATGTAAAGCCCGGCGGTCTTATGGGCTGCCGAGACAAGAACAAAAGCCACCCAATTGATGCCGTTATGGACTCCAAGGAGGCGGCAGCCCTGTTGGCCAGTCAGGCCCCGGGTACTATGGTGGTATTCGACGAGGCACAATACTTTCAGCCAGCACTGGTCAGAAGTTGGCAGACAGCATCGGAACGAGGGGTCGATGTGTTAGTTGGAACGCCCTCGGAGCATCAGTTGCAACTCCTGGCCGACATTCCCCACGAGCCTATTCACCTTGACGTCGCGTGCTCCTGCGGCAAGGCACCGGCCACTGAAGTTCTTTACGAGGACGATCTGACATATCCAAAACACCTCTGCTCTGACTGCCATTCGACACAAAAAACTGAAGCAATCGCGTCGATGTTGGCTGACGTTAAAAGATCCGAGCCATTTCCAAATAAATTGCACACTTATCAACCGTTTTACGGCCTGGACATGGAGGACTGGGAATTAGTGCGAACTGACTGCCCTGCTCGGCTAAATATCATTCTTGATGCCGTTTCTCGATGCAATAACGTAGGGTTGAAGTTAGATGACCCCGTTGGACAGGCTTCCTTTATCGATCTTGGTTGCTGCTCGGGTTTCTTTTCGGACGCAATGGCACATCGAGGTTTCCGCTCTGCGGGGGTCGATGTCAGTAAAGACTTTATCGATTGGGCATCTCAGTTAGCCAAAATCAAAGCCCAAGATATCAGCTACACGAAGGAAGACTTACTGGTTTACCTGACCTCCAGCGAGAGACGCTTTGACGTGATTTCTACTTTCGCCACCGTGCAATGGGTAATGGCTCAAAAAGGCTACGGAGCGGGCCTCACGTGTTTTGAGACGATTTTTGAGAAAGCAGACTCAATCTGCGTGATAGAAATGGGGTACACGACCGAGCCTATTTATCGCGACAAGATTTCCGATCGGCCGACGGAAATCGATCGTCAATGGGTACTGGACCTCATGGAGCAATCGGGTCAGTTCGACACCATAGAGCTGCATCCCATGGGCGAAAATGGAATTTGGCGTGACGTCTTCGTTGGCTTTAAGGAAGCACCGTCATCCCCAAGGGTTTTTGATGATTTTCCAGTGTTGGGAGCCACTCAAACTTCTAACGCGTCGGGTTACTGGAACGACAACTGGGTTGGCCAAGAATTGGATGTTTGCTTCCGGGCGGATACCGAGGTATCGAAAGTTAGGCTCGACGGCTGGTGCCCCAGAGAGTGTAGCGGCGCATCAATAACGGTTCGTGTCTCAGATCAGAAACCTACAGAAGTAAAAATCAAACAGGGCAAGTTCCAGATCGAACTGGATTACAGCCCTCAAAAAGACGATTTTTTTGGGTTTCACGTCTCGGCAGACAGAAGTTTCAGAGCAGCAGGGGACAACCGTGATCTGTCGTTCATCCTGCTCGAGCTTAAGTTTCGATGAGGCTAGGCTGAGCGCGACACGCTAGCACCCTATCATCGCGGATTATCAATCGAAGAACTACTAGAACTATTCTGCTTAACGCGCTTGAACGCTCACTATGCTAGCAGTGATTTATGTTGCGGATATGAGCTCAGAAAGAAGCCATCAATCCAGTCGTGGTTCGCTCAGCGGTTCCTTCTCTGCGCTGACGGCTTCGATGCGATTAAGAATTTCTTCGCGATGCACCGCGACTTCCTTTGGAGCGTTCACGCCAATCCTGACCTGATTTCCCTTGACGCCCAACACTGTGATAGTGACGTCATCACCAATCATCAGGGATTCACCCACTCGTCGTGTCAAAATCAGCATATCTCACATCCTTGTTAGCGGGGGGCTCGCTGCGCGGGGGGGCCTGCACCAGCATTTACTGCTACTGGCGGAATTTTCACTCTTCTTCGACTGTATCAAGACCAAACGCAGAATGCAGGCTCCTTACCGCCAGTTCAAGATATTTTTCCTCAATGATGACCGAGATTTTGATCTCGGAGGTACTAATCATCTGAATGTTAACCCCAACGTCTGCCAGTGCCTTGAACATTGTCGCTGCCACCCCTGAATGTGAGCGCATACCAACACCCACCACAGAGACCTTTGCAATATGATCGTCGGACAGCACTTCTCCCGCATCGAGTTCAGCAACCACAGGCTTGAGCGCTGCGGCGGCTGCCTCCATGTCACTCCGCGCCACAGTGAAGGTAAAGTCTGTCGCATTTTCGCCACGACTGTTTTGAAGAATCACGTCAACTTCTATGTTGGCCTCGCCCACCGGACCCAGAATCGCGTAAGCCATACCCGGGTTGTCCGGTACACCCACCACCGTTAATTTGGCTTCGTCGCGATTGAAGGCGATCCCCGCAATAACAGGCGCTTCCATAAAAGTATCCTCCTCAGTCGTAATCAGTGTGCCCGGACCCTCTTCAAAACTGCTTAGCACCCGAAGCGGTACTCTATATTTACTAGCAAATTCCACTGAGCGGATTTGTAAAACCTTGGAACCCATGCTTGACATCTCAAGCATCTCTTCAAACGTGATTTGATCGAGTCGCTTGGCCCCATCCACCATTCGGGGGTCCGTTGTATACACGCCTTCCACATCGGTATAAATCTGGCACTCATCTGCCTTGAGCGCTGCTGCCAGCGCCACCGCCGTGGTATCGGAGCCTCCCCGGCCTAACGTCGTGACGTTGCCCTGCACATCCACACCCTGAAAGCCTGCCACGACAGGCACACCGCCGGCGTCAAGCTCGGTTTGCAGGGCCTCGATGCGAATATCCTGAATACGCGCCTTATTATGCGCACTATCGGTGAGGATACCGACCTGATTAGCGCTATATGACTTGGCGTGAACCCCAAGCTCACCCAGCGCCATGCTGAGGAGCGCAGTGGTCACCTTTTCTCCCGTGCTGAGCAGCGCGTCCAGTTCCCGGGGCGTCGGATTGGCCTGAATTTGTGTCGCCAAACCCATCAGTCGGTTAGTTTCTCCCGACATTGCAGACACCACGACGACCACATCATGGCCATCGCTTTTGAAGCGAGCCACGCGATCGGCGACCGCGCCGATCCGCTCCACCGAGCCAACCGAGGTGCCACCATATTTTTGGACGATGAGTGCCATAACTCACAAAGTGTCTCACTGAGAGGGCGCGTATTTAACACGATTCACGCGCCGGTGAGAACCAGTCATCCTACCGATACGTGCCATTTAACGACTCAGTTATATCTCCTTGTTGCGAGGTAAGGGCTGAGGGGCTATCGTATTTTCAGACCGCAAACCTGTCAGAAGCCCAATAGCGAAAGTATCCCCCCTCAAACGACGGGATGCGCCAGCAGTTGCAGGAGCAACACCACAAGTTAGCGCTGTTTGAGCTGACGGAGGAACGACTTTTTTCTTGGCGGAAATTATGCCATCGGGTTCTTGTTACAGTCGTGGAGAGCAGCAATAATCATGTTCAACCCTCCCCTTGCTGTTAAATTGGCTGAGCACGAACTTCACGACAATTGTTACATGCCGGCACACATAGAAACTCCATTATGTGGTCAAATCACAAGAAATTCTTGGAACAGGCTGAGCAAAAGCGCCACGAAGCCTTAGAGGCACTCAGACGATGAATGCCGTGGTGGCGGTTCAGCAGTGTAAACGATGTTTCTGCGGTAGTTTCATGATTAGCTACACTAGATACCGAGTATGTCGATAGGCGAGCTATAGTCATCAACGGAGCAAAATTCCCAGTCTGAGGATGTGTCGTGAACAACTTTGATTATGTAATTGTCGGCGCAGGGTCAGCTGGATGCGTTTTAGCTAACAGGCTGTCAGAAAATTCAAAAAACTCTGTTCTTCTGATCGAAGCTGGCGGTGGAGACAGAAACCCGCTATTTTCAGTCCCTTTATTAGCAGGCCTAGCTTATTGGTATAAACCCTCTAATTGGAACTATCAGACTGTTCCACAGCAAAATTTGTTCGGCAGAAAGATTGAATGGCCGCGTGGCAAAGTTTTGGGCGGTTCTTCTACGATCAACGGCATGATGTACATGCGTGGCAACGCAGCAGATTACGATTCATGGGCGCGATCCGGGCTGACTGAGTGGTCCTACGACCATGTACTCCCTCATTTCCGAAGAATGGAAGCACAGTACGGCAGAGAAAATAACAAATATCACAGCAGAAACGGCGCTCTCGCGGTAAAAACCGCTGCTGGGAGCAATCCCCTCTACTCTGACTTTCTAGCTGCCGGCTACGCCTGTGGGGAAAAAGTCAATACAGACTTTAACGGTGCAGATCAGGAGGGGCTTGGGTTTTACGATTTTAACATACGCAACGGTAGACGAGAGAGCTCATCATCAGCGTTCTTACGTCCAGCTCTTGAGAGGAAAAACCTGGAAGTTTTTACTCGAACTCACGTCAGCAATCTTGAAATCAAGGACAAACGAGCAGTCGGATTAAGAGCTCATAGAGGCAATGGCAGCATCATCAAAGTTTATGCTAATCGCGAGATCATTTTATGCGGTGGAGCGATAAACTCTCCGCAATTACTGATGCTGTCTGGCGTAGGGCCCGGTGCTGAGCTCTCCAAACTAGGAATCAAAGTAGTTCACGACTCGCCCGAGGTCGGTGAAAACCTTCAGGATCACTTAGGTGTCTACTTAACTTATGGCTGTAAAGACCCTGTGAGTTTATTTCGATTATTTAGAGCTGACAGAGCAATTTTAGCTTTCATGCGAGCCTACTTATTCGGAACTGGCCCAGCTAGCGCTGTTCCTTTAGAGGCGGGAGGGTTTATTAAGACCGACAAAAGACTTGATGCGCCCGACATACATATGACCTTTGTCCCGGGTTTGAATCTTGAGACGACTAGAAAGGGTCAAGAAAGGCATGGGTACCTTATTAATTTCTATCCATTGAGACCAAAAAGCCGTGGCACCGTAAAACTTTCATCCCCGAACTATAAAGACGCCCCTATCATTGACCCCAATTATTTGTCCCATGAGGAAGATCTGGTATGTATGCGTGACGGGATTAAATTAGCGCGCAGAATTGGCGAGACATCGCCACTTGTGGAAAGAAAAGAGTCTGAGATATCGCCAACACTTTCGGATTTGGTTAGTGATAGGGACATGGACCAGTGGATACAATCCTCTGCCAACACCATCTTTCATCCAGTGGGCACATGCCGTATGGGTGTGGATGAAAACTCTGTAGTCGATGAATCTTTGAAGGTGCGTGGGGTGAGTGGACTGAGAGTGGTAGACGCTTCCGTTATGCCAAGCCTTGTTAGCGGTAACACTAGTGCGCCCACAATGATGATGGC
>MDTG01020745.1_pt1 | contig 11192 bp, 12 predicted proteins | sample 811421 | NCBI WGS metagenome assembly MDTG01 (sample SAMN05326645, study PRJNA326480) | marine metagenome | isolation source: seawater | place: Pacific Ocean: South East | collected 2011
AAACAAATTTATTTAAAGGTAAGTCGCTTAAAGAAACTGCAGCCGTTAACGCAGAAGGTCCAGGAATAGCGATAACACCAATTGACATTTCAATGCACCTTTTCACAAGAATAAAACCAGGATCCGATATCTGGGGCATCCCAGCGTCACTAATTAGAGCATAGGCTAATTTTTTAGTTTTTATATTTTCAGCAATTATTCCCGCATTTTTCTTCTCATTCCAATTATGAAAGGACCTTATATTGGTCTTTATTTGATAAAAGTCTAAAAGGATACGGCTTTTTCTGGTATCCTCTGCCAGAATACAGTCAACGTAACTCAAAGTTAACTTTGCTCGCATGGTAAAATCAAGCAAATTACCGATTGGTGTTCCTACAATGTATAAAGAAGGTCTCTTGATTTGGTAATTATTCTGCATTTAATATTAGTCCTGGAGTTTAGATGCTAATTAAATTTTTTCAACATTGCTTCTATTTGATTACGATTACTGTATTAGTTTCTGGTTGCTCAAGCAATAAAGCGCCCGTGTTTAAAGAAAATCAAATTAACAAAAACGGGAAAAATCAAGGAATAGAAAACAGGTTCCTAAGAAGCCTTGAAGGTTTTTCCAATGATGAATTAGTCTCACAAATAAGCGGCTCCTTCCCTCCTAGGAACGTTGGTATCATTTTACCTTTTGATAAAGCCTATGAAAATATCAGCAAAAGCATTATCAATGGAATAACGGAAGCATATTACTCATCACCTAAGTTTATGGCAAATACAAAGCTTTTTTTCTATCCTTCAAATATGCAAAGTTTCAATCAGATTTCAAATAAGATGAGAGAAGATAAAATCGATTTTTTAATCGGACCTCTTAGGAAAGAAAATTTTTCAAAAATAATGGATAAAATATCAGATAGTATAGATGTATTAAATCTAAATATAAGTAATTCCAAAAATAATAAAAGAAAAGGTTTTTATCGATTTTCTTTGAATCCTGAGGAAGAGGCAAGACAAGTTGCAAAATTTGCTAGAGCAAGAGGTGCTAGAGCTATAGTCATTACGCAAAATAGTAATTGGGGTAAAAGAATATCTAAAGCTTATCATGAGGAATGGAATAACTCTGATGGTGAAATACTTGATCATATTATATATCAGCCAAGGGAGAAAAATTTTTCAGAAATAATTACCAAAGCATTGCACATTGATAAAAGCTATGCGCGGAAAAATTTTATTGCCAAATTAGTTCAGAAAAAAATAAAATTCGAAGCTAGGAGGCGCCAAGATATTGATGTGATTCTGCTCGCTACAGACCATGATGACGCAAGGCAAATAATACCTCAATTAAGATTTCACAAAGCAGAAAAACTTCCGGTGTTTGCAAGTTCACGCGCCTTTGCTTTTACACAGGATATATCCTTTTATAAAGATCTAGACGGATTATACTTTCTTGATATGCCTTCGCTTAATAACAGAACTTATCTTTCTAATACCATCACCGAATCTATCTATCCGAGGCTGTTCGCTTTTGGGCATGATGCGCTTAATTTAATTACCTATCTGCATCAAATGGGACGCAATGAGTTCCTCACATTCCCTGGAAAGACGGGATATCTGCGAGTCAATGGCGAAGGCATAGTCGTCAGAAACCTAAATAAATATCGGATAAAAAACGGACGAGTTAAACTAGCAAAAATGGACTAAAGAAGTTTACAATATGTTTAAAATAATAGGATGAGAGCTTGGATAACAATCATTTAATCAACAATATCTTCAGAGAAAGCATTAAAGTGGCTGGGGATGTAAGTGAGACGCTTTCCAACGAAATTATTGAAATTAGTTCCCTAATTTTTACTCGACTTATGAATGGAAATAAAATTATGGCGTGCGGAAATGGAGGTTCGGCGGGAGACTCTCAACATTTTGCTTCTGAGCTAGTGAATCGATTTGAAATTGATCGCGATGAACTTGCTGCTCTTGCCCTTACTACAGATTCGTCAACAATCACATCGATAGCGAATGATTATGGTTACGACGAGATCTTTTCAAAGCAAATATCTGCGCTCGGAAAAAAAAACGATATCCTACTGGCGATTACAACCAGCGGTAACTCCAAAAATATTTATCAGGCGATTAAGCAAGCTCAAAATAATGATATTACTGTAATACTTTTAACAGGAAGGGATGGTGGTAAAGCGTCATCTGTTTTAATGGATAGAGACAGGGAGGTTAGAATACCTAGCAATAGTACAGCACGAATTCAGGAAAGTCATCTTATTGTCATCCATTGTATTTGCAGCTTAATCGAAAACAAAATGGTAAAAAATAATGAAAAAATTAGCCTATAAAATTTGTATTTTAGTTTCCATTGTTTCATGTTCAGGAATTAACGAAGAACGAACGACTGGAACCTTTATCGAGGATTTTTCTATAGAAAGAAAAATAAACAAATTCATTAATAAAGACTATGAGCTCGACGCACTGACTAATGTAAAAGCAACAAGCTACAACGAGGTTTTATTACTGACTGGACAGATACCAAACGAAAGATTACGTAAAGAAATTATCAACGGCGCAAAGAAAGTAACAAAGATAAAGAAAATTCATGACTTTACTATCTTAGCGGCACCTAGCTCTATAATATCTCGTTCTAATGACAAATATTTAACTACGAAAGTAAGGACCAGGATTTTAGCAACGGCCATCTTTAAAAAAGAAAAGAACGTAAAATCAAATCGGATAAAAGTGGTAACTGACAATAGTACGGTTTTTCTGTTAGGTATCGTTAATCGTGAACAGGCTGAGGTCGCCACGAAAATAGCTCGTGAAACTAGTGGTGTACAAAAAGTAGTAACTTTATGGGAAATCAAATAGGCTAAGGTGTTTTATTTGATAAGCTTGAGTTCAGGCTTTCTTTTAAACTTGCCTTTTAAATCCTCTTTAATTTTGTCGGCTCCAAAACTCGGAACCGCGTCATCAAAGTAGAATTTAATCGTATCAGGCCATATGATAATGGCACCAGCCGACTGTTCTTTTGCGTAAATCTCAGTTATTTCCGTTATTGGTACAGTTATGCTAAATAAATTCCCTGAAAATCTCGTATCAAAACCCACAAATTTATCGTCTATCACAAAATTTCTACAGGCGTCCCTTCCAATATTTAATGCAATGATTTCGGACTTCTTTAAATGCTCAGGTATGCGAACATTAGGATCACCCGACTTAAACTTTATATTTGGAGTCAGACCAATGTCTTCCATCCAACTTTTGAGACCTTTTAAGACATATGATATAGGTACAATCATCAAATTATAGATCTCATTTCCTTCTCAAAGTCAGATAAACTTGCCACAAATGTTTCTCTCTGAAACATTTTATCCGCGTATTTATATATTGCCTTAGATGAACTACCTAACTCAATGTCCCAATGTCCAAGTCTCCACAAAATAGTGGACAAGCACATGTCAACCAAAGAATATTCATCAGACATAAAATACTTGTATTGCTCAAATATCGGGGTCAACGCCTGCAGGTTATCCTTAATCTGGTTTTTTGCATCCAACGCAATCTCCGCTTCTTCACTTTCTGCCTTTAAAGATAGAGAAAACAAGTCTCTAGTAATCCGATAGCGAAATTGCCTATTAGTAGCTCTTGAAACAGGATCAACTGGCATAAGAGGAGGATGAGGATAACGCTCATCTAGATATTCCATAATAATTTGTGCCTGATAAAGAACCAAGTCTCGGTCAACCAAAGTAAGGACACCACCATAGGGGTTCAAAAAATCTAAGTCCTCAGGTTTATTCCCCTCGTCAACGAAAATAATGTCAGCTGTAATATCTTTTTCTTTAAGAACTAGCCTAACGCTATGTCCTTCTAGGTCTTTTTCATCAACATACAACGACATCGTCGACCTTCTGTTTGGAACAGATGCCATTATTTAATGTCCTCCCAAATTGCGCGTTTATTAAGATAAGCAAATATAAACAAGATGAAAAGAAAAGCAATCACCCAGAAACCCAATTTATACCTGACCAAACGAGCAGGTTCACCCACGTAGACCAAGAACGATACAATATCTCGAGTAAATTCACGATATTCATCCTCACTAAGCTTCCCTTGAATAACAGTTTCAAACGCGGTGCTATCGCCTTCACTCGATTCCGATGGTGAAACTAATCTTTTGTAACCTTCCAGCTCCCACAGAACGTGTGGCATAGAGGTTTGAGAGAAATACAAGTTGTTTACGCCCGTTGGTCTTTCCGACTCAGTGTAGAAACCGTTTAGAAATGAAAATAGCCAATCTGCGCCTCTAACCCTTGAAATGACTGATAAGTCAGGTGGCTGAACACCAAACCAACTTTTCGCATCTTCCGATTTCATGGAAACTTTAACCGTATTTCCTATTTTATCACCAACAAACATTAAATTTGATTTTACTAAAGATTCTTCTAAATCTAAGTCCTCAGCGATTCTGTTGTACCGCATATATTGTAACGAATGACAACCTGAACAATAATTAAAGAAGTTTGCCGCTCCGCGCTGCAAAGATGTCTTCTTACTCAAATCAATATTTGCGTCTAATAATTGAACACCACTTCCTGTCGCCCCCATACAAGATAAGCTTACAAAAACTAAGTTCAAAGCTAGGGTTCTAATGGGCATTTGTCGTAACTCTGTCTGGCACTTTTTTTGTCTTATCAAGGGAAGTGTAAACCGGCATCAACAAAAAGAACAAGAAGTAAATGACAGTAAATATTTGTGCGACAATAGTTCTAGCTGGGGTTGGGGGTAATGCGCCTAGATATCCCAGAATCAAAAAAGAAACTACGAATATTCCTAATGCCGTCCTAGATATCCAACCTTTGTATCTCATCGATCTTACCGGGCTCCTATCTAACCAAGGCAGTAAGAAAAAAATCATTACGGCAAATCCCATAAATATTACTCCCCACAATTTCGCGGGAATCCAAAAGAAGTTCACTGTGTTTGCTCGTAGTATCGAGTAAAAAGGAGTGAAATACCATACAGGAGCTATGTGCTCTGGAGTTTGCATTGGGTTCGCAGGAATGAAATTATTATGTTCTAGAAAGTATCCTCCCATTTCTGGCGCAAAAAATATGACAGCCGCGAAAATCATCAAAAAAACCACAATACCAACAAAATCTTTGCTCGTATAATAAGGGTGAAAGGGAATTCCATCGAGTGGTTTTCCGTCGGCGTCTTTGTGATTTTTTATCTCAACTCCATCAGGATTATTCGAGCCAACCTCATGGAGAGCTAAGATGTGGAGCAGAACTAACCCTGCTATCGCAAATGGAAGTGCTATTACATGTAAAGAGAAAAATCTGTTCAAAGTAGCATCAGAGACAACATAATCTCCCATTATCAACGTCTGAAGACTTTCGCCAACAAAAGGGATAGCGCCAAACAGGGATATTATGACTTGAGCCCCCCAATAAGACATTTGACCCCAGGGCAAAATGTATCCAAAAAATGCTTCTGCCATTAACGTCAGATATAGGAACATACCGAGTATCCAAATTAATTCTCTTGGTTTTTTATATGAGCCATACATAAGCGCACGAAACATGTGTAAGTAAATTACGATAAAGAAAAACGAAGCGCCGGTTGAATGCATATATCTGATTAACCAGCCCCAATCAACATCTCGCATTATATATTCCACGGATGAAAATGCATCGATAGCTGATGGTTTATAGTTCATAGTCAGCCAAATGCCAGTCAATATTTGATTCACAAACATAACCATAGAAAAAATTCCGAAGTAATACCAAATATTAAAATTTTTGGGCGCGTAGTATTGAGCGATATGCTCATTCCAGATACTCATTAAAGGGAATCTTTGGTCAATCCATCCAACCAAATTTTTTGCGTTTTTTGCAATTGCATTCATGCACTTTCTCCATCAAGCTCACCAATTAATATCTTGTCTTCGGATAAAAATTTGTAAGGCGGTACTGGCATATTTGATGGAGCAGGAACTCCTGCATATACCCGACCGGCAAGGTCAAATTTCGAACCATGACAAGGACAGTAAAACCCCCCTTTCCAATCAGCTCCCATAGCCTTATTATCCATTCCAGGAAAAAAGTTTGGCGAACAACCTAAATGAGTACAAATTCCAACAAGGACTAAAAATTCCGAGTCTTTTGATCTCCAAGCGTTTTTCGCAAAATTTGGTTGATCCGAAGCGTTAGAATCAGGATCTTGAAGAGTTTTATTATCAAAAGAAGACAACGCCTCTATTTGCTCTGTTGTTCTTCGAACAATCCAAACTGGCTTACCTCGCCATTGTACTATTACTCTTTGACCAGGCTCGATCCCGTTTAAACTCGCCTCGACCGGCGCACCTATGGCTTTAGCTTTCGCACTCGGTTTAAAAGCAGACAAGAAAGGAATGGCTGCAAAACTAGCCCCAACGCCCCCCAAAACTAGCGTTGCACCTGATAGAAACTCTCTTCGAGCTTTATCGGTTGGGTTTTTACTCATTTTAAATAAATGCTCCTAGTGTTAATTAATTTGGAAGAAGGGTAGACCTTTTGTTAAAAAACCAATCGCAAGTAAGTATATCGCCAACATACTTGATTCTAATATTGTATACCATCTCTTATACGGTTAGCTAGAGGATACAGACTAGGTTTTTGAAAATTAAGTTATTTACCACACATAATATTTAGGTGCGGCTCTTTGCAATAATCCTTCTAACAATCCTGATAAATTCACGATTTTCTGCCTCCGATCCCACGGTTATACGCAAACACCCTTTTAGTAGATGATGTTGTCCACTCACATTCTTGACTAGCACCCCGGATTCTAGCAATTGGGAGAAAACAATTGCCGGGTTATAACTTTGGAAATCAACCAAAATAAAGTTTGCTTCGCTGGGGTATACTTTTATTCCTCCAATCTTACTTAACTGATCGATAAGAAAGGCCCTCTCTCTTATTGTGGAATTTATTTTCTTTTCTACAAGTGCTTCACTGTTTAAAATCTCGAGCCCGGCGAACTGAGATATCGTGTTTACATTGAAAGGCAATCTGATTTTATTGAGTAAATCTATAACTTTTTTGTTCCCAAAAAGCATACCGAGTCTAATTCCAGCGAACCCAATTTTTGACATCGTTTGCATTATCAAAAGGTTGTTCAAATCCTGTAACATATCGATATAGGATTTATCTGAAAATTTATAGTAGGCCTCGTCCAAAACCACTAATCCTTTGCACGCTTCGCAAACTTTTTCGATGTCTCGGCCAATTAGTCGATTACCTGTTGGGTTGTTCGGGTTGGCAATGAATATTAAGGAAGGGTCAACCTTTAAAATTTCTTCAATAAATCTTGGAGTATCAAGATGAAAAGTTCCTGATTGAAGATTGAATTCGAAAGATCTCAAACCGTGAATTTGAGCTAATATTTTGTAAACACTAAAAGTGGGACTTGGAATCAATAGTTTACCCTGACCGTCGTTCGCCGTTAACAAGCAGAGGAGTTGAATCAATTCGTCAGATCCGTTACCAACAATAACATCTAACTTTGGAGAAGTTATTTTTTTAGCAACTAAAAGCCCCTCTCTTAAGGCTTGGAAATTGGGATCAGGATATCGATTTAGTTCTAAATCTGTTAAGACATTCAAAATCGAAGACCCTTCTATCACAATGGAATCATTCGGCATTTCCATAGCATCTAATTTAATCGAATGATCATAAGATTTGGTACTATATGCCTGCAGTTCTAAAAGCTTACGTGATATAAATTTTTCAAAGTTTATCTCAAGTTCCATTACTTAATCCTTAACTTAGCCGAATGCGCATGAGCGGCCAGCCCCTCAGAATTTGCTATCTCGACCGAAATACGACCAAGCTCACTCGCTCCTTGCTCACTACATTCAACAAATGATGTTCTTTTCTGAAAATCATAAACTCCGAGTGGAGATGCGAATCTAGCTGCTCCAGATGTCGGCAGCACATGGTTGGAGCCAGCACAATAATCCCCAAAAACCTCAGGGCAAAATCTCCCAAGAAAAACAGCGCCTGCATTTTTTATTCCGGACATTAATTCCCGGGGTTTAGCAACCGATAATTCCAAATGTTCAGGCGCAATGATATCAACTATTTTTACTACATCATCTAAGGCATTTACTTTGATAAAAACCCCATTTGTCTCAAGCGACTTTTTAATTATTTTCGATCTGGGAAATTCCTCATAAATTCGATTCAACTCCGCCTCAACCTTATCCAGCTGTTTATCATCCGTGCTTATAAAGATGGATTGAGCATTTGGGTCATGCTCAGCTTGGGAACACAAGTCGGTTGCAATCCATTCTGGAGGTGTTAAACCATCACAAACTACCAAAATTTCCGAAGGGCCAGCTACCATATCAATACCAACATCACCAAAAACTTGTTTCTTAGCGTTAGCAACATATACGTTACCAGGCCCGACAATTTTATCTACCCTAGATATTGACTCTGTTCCGTAAGCTAATGCGGCTATTGCCTGGGCTCCTCCAATCGTGAAAACCCGCGACACTCCACTTAATGCAGCAGCAGCTAAAACAACTTGAGATACTATTCCTTTCTGTGAAGGTACCACCATAGTAATATTAGGAACACCCGCCACTTTTGCTGGAATCGCGTTCATCAAGACGGATGATGGATAACTAGCTGTTCCACCCGGCACATAAATCCCTACAGATTGTAAAGGAGTTATCCGCTGCCCTAAAGATACGCCCGTATCATCAGAAAACTCCCATGATTGAGCCATTTGTCTTTCGTGGTAGGCGAATATTCTTTTTGAACTCATTTCAAGCGATTCGAGAAGGGGTTTTTTAATTTTAGAGAGGGCATCCTTGAAATCAGTTATTTCTAAACTAGCGACAGTTTTCACATCAAAGAGATCAAATGTTTTAGTATATTCAAGAACCGCGCTATCACCGCGACTTTTTACATCTTTAATAATAGAGGCTACCGACTCAAAAATTTTCTTATCACTCTCAGAGTCTCGGTCAAGAGCTTCTTTAAGTAAATTCATAAAATTCTGGTCGTTTGCGTTTAATCTTTTTATCTTATCCATCTTTCTCTTTTATAAAAACTTGAAGTTCATCTATAATGGTCCCGATCTCGCGAGGTTTAACTTTTAATGAAGCTTTGTTTACAATTAATCTAGAACTGATATCCGCTATATTTTCGATGATGGATAGATTATTGGCTTCTAAAGTCTTGCCAGTGTCGACCAGATCAACAATTTCATCAGCCAAACCTACGATTGGCGCAAGCTCCATCGACCCATACAAAGTTATGATTTCCGCTTGAATTCCTATCTCCTGATAATAACTATTTGCAACTCTTGGGTATTTTGTAGCAACTCTCAACATAGGTAAGGCAGGTCGAGTTTTACTAAGCCCTGCTGCGCAAAGCCTACATTTTGAAATTTGCAAATCAAGTGGCTCATAATAACCTTCTGTTTCGCTCTCTAGTAGTACATCTTTCCCTGTGATACCAATATCTGCGGCTCCATGGTCAACATAAGTTGGAACGTCTGTTGCTCTTACCACCAAGAGATCGATGCTAAGACGATTTGTTTTTATTTTTAGTTTTCTAGAACTTATTTCTGAAGATAACACCTCAATCCCGATTTCCTTTAAGAGGTCAAGGGCTTCATCCAATATCCTTCCCTTGGCCACTGCAATTAATATTTTTTTTGGATCCATTCTTTCTTTTAACATTTAATTTTTTACTCTTCCTGGCACCCTACGAATTTTCGCTCCTAACTTAGATAGTTTCTCTTCAATAGTCTCATACCCTCGATCAATATGATAAATTCTCTCTACTTCTGTGGTCCCATCGGCGGCTAAAGCTGCTAGTACTAAACTCGCCGATGCCCTTAAATCTGTTGCCATCAACGGTGCGCCCGTGAGTCTATTTTTACCTTCGATTATTACTGTATTACCCTCTAATTTCAGAGCGGCACCCATACGCTGTAATTCTAGAATATGCATAAATCTATTTTCAAAAACAGATTCTGTTACAAAGGAAGTGCCTTTTGCAACGCAGTTCAATGCAGTAAATTGAGCTTGCATATCTGTTGGAAATCCTGGGTAGGGGGCAGTATGGATGTTTACGGCATTAAGATCACCGCTAGACATGTCTAACTCAACCCAATCAGAACCAGTAACAATTTTACAACCTGCCTCCTTGAATTTTGATAATACAGCATCCAAATTATCGGGGTTTGTTTTTTTTAACTTAGCTTTACCTCGCGTCATCGCAATAGCGGCAAGAAAAGTACCCGTTTCGATGCGATCTGGGAGAATTTGGTAGTTTGTTCCTTTGAGGTCACCTACTCCCTCTATAGTAATCGTATCAGTACCGGCGCCTTCAATGATCGCGCCCATTTTTATTAAGCAATTTGCAAGATCAACAACTTCAGGTTCTCTAGCAGCGTTATGAATTTTTGTTTGACCCTCGGCTAATGTAGCAGCCATCAACAAATTTTCAGTACCTGTTACCGTAACAACATCTAAATTAATTTTCGCGCCTCGCAATCGCTTGGATTTGGCTTTTATGTATCCACCTTCCACTTTAATCTCGGCTCCCATTGCCTTTAAGCCCTCTAAATGAAGGTTCACTGGACGAGCACCAATAGCACATCCGCCTGGTAAAGAAACCTCAGCCACACCATATCTCGCAAGTAAAGGGCCAAGAACTAAAATAGAGGATCGCATAGTTTTTACTAATTCATAAGGAGCAAAAAAACTATTTATTCCGGAACTATTTATTTCAACATTCATCTTCTCATCAACTACAATTGAGAGACCCATGCGGCCTAGCAACTCAATTGTTGTTGTGACATCATGCAAATGAGGGACATTTGCAATTTCCATTGGCTCATCAGATAGAAGGCTAGATGCCAAGATAGGAAGAGCGCTATTTTTAGCACCCGATATAGTCACTTCACCGTGGAGGGCAAGACCACCCTCAATTAAAAGCTTATCCATTCCTATAATCCGCTTTATCGAATTTGAAGATTTTTGACTTTTTCCCAACTGCTTTTTGTATAGGTCTGAATTGATAAGGCGTGTATCTCACCTCCAACTCTTTCTCCCAGCGTGGAATAGACAAGTTTATGCTGCTTCAAAACCGTTAATCCTTCGAATGAATCAGATACTACTTTAACAACAAAGTGATTTC
>MDTG01031005.1_pt1 | contig 11192 bp, 10 predicted proteins | sample 811421 | NCBI WGS metagenome assembly MDTG01 (sample SAMN05326645, study PRJNA326480) | marine metagenome | isolation source: seawater | place: Pacific Ocean: South East | collected 2011
CGAATGTGGTGACGGGTCCGATCGCGGAGAAGCTGGGCGCCAACGACGCGGACGAGGTGCTCGTCAAGACGATCATCATCGCGGGCGTGATGTCGATCCAGTCGGGCGACAACCCCCGGGTGGTCGAGAGCAAGCTGATGACCTACCTGCCGCCCTCGAAGCGCGCGGCGCTCGAAGAGGCCGCCTGACCCCGGGGAGGACGCCGCGATGGCGAAGCGGAAGCCCCCCAAGGGCAGCGACATCCCGGAGTGGGTGGTGACCTACGGCGACCTGATGTCGCTGCTTTTGTGCTTCTTCATCCTGCTGGTCGCGTTCAGCGAGCCCAAGAAGCCCGACGAGTTCCGCAAGGTGCTCGAGAAGATCCGCGAGGCGCTGGGTTTCAAGGGCGGGATCGGGGTCAACGACATCGAGATCCAGTCCGCGAACGCGGAGATCACGATCAAGTCGCAGAATGTGAACCGGGGGCACGACGGGCGCTTCGTCGACGAGGTCCCGCAGCGGAACATCGTGGGCATCGCGCCGCAGATGACCGTCGTCGAGGAGGGCAACCTGCACTCGATCGGCGGGGCGCTGCCCTTCAGCGCCGGGAGCACGGAGCTGAGCCTCGATGCGCGGGCCCAGCTCCGCGACACCGTCGCGCCCCAGATCCGCGACAAGAAGTACATCGTCCGCGTGGTGGGGCACTCGTGGGGCCCGCAGGACCAGACCCTGGGCGGGCACATGCTCGTCTCGTTCGAGCGGGCGCTCGCGGTGCGGGACTTCCTCGTCGACGAGTGCGGGGTCGATCCGATGATCTTCCGCCTCGAGATCGCGGGGGATCACCAGCCCAGCCCCGAATCGAACGGCGCGAGCCCTTCGAGCAACCGGCGCGTGCAGGTGTACATGACCGACAAGACCGTGGACCAGGTCCACCCGGACCCGTTCGGGACCGGGCGGAGCAAGGACTGATTCGCTGGAGGGACGCGCGATGGCGGACGAAGCGCAGCAGAACGCCGAGACGACCGAAGAGAGCAAGAAGAAGGGCAACCCGCTGATCCTGGTCGGCGTTGTCGGCGTGCTCATGCTGCTCGAAGCAGTGGGGGTCTACGCGCTGGTGACGATGACGGGCCCGAAGCACAGCGAGGCGTCGGTCGAGATCGACGGGGATGTGGATGAGTCTGAGCGGATCGTCGAGCTGCTGCTCGTCGAGGACCGGTTCATCAACATCTCGACGGGGCGTGTCTGGCAGTGGGCTGCGACGATCCACCTCAAGCTGAAGAACAAGAACCTCGAGAAGGTGCAGGCCGAACTCGAGAAGCGGCAGGCGGAGATCAGCGAGGGGGTGGCGGAGATCATCGCGGGGGCGAGCGACCGGCACCTCCGCGAGCCCAACCGGGAGACGGTCAAGCGGCAGATCAACGCCTTCGTGCAGGACATCTTCGGGACCGACGCGGAAGGGGAGCCCCGGATCGAGCGGATCGTGATCTCGCGATGGCTCCCGTCCCCGCTGGATTTCTGATCCTGGACGGGGCCTCGGCCCTGTTTTCGGCAATTCCTGCGCGTCCCTGGGCGGCGGGGCGCGGCCCGTGCGCGGGATCGGGCATTCTTTGTGCGTCGTTCTGATCCCGACGCGGGGGGGCTGCCGATATGCCTTGCTGATCCGCCGCGCGGCCGGACGCCGCGTGCAGTTGGGCAGGAGGCCCCGCGATGAGCGACGAAGACCAGGGCGCGATCCCCCCCGAGAACGAGCAACCCACCCCGGAGAGCGAGGCGGCGCCTGTCGAGGACGCGGCGGACGAGCCCGCTCCCGATGTCGAGCCTGCGTCCGAACCGACGGGATCGAACGAAGCGGAGGCCCCGGGCGGGGGCGATGACGCACCCGAGGTCAGCCCAGATGCGGCGGCGGCGTTGGCGGCGGCGCAGGCCGCGGTCGCGGACGCGCTGGGCGGTGACCTGAGCGGGGGGGATGCCGACGCGGTCGACGCGGCGCAGGAAACCGCGGAAGCGACGGGCGAGGAGCTCGAGGCGATGATGGCGGCCGCGATCGAGGCGGAGAAGAACGGATCGGGCGACTCGTCCGGTGCGGCGCCGTTCGCGATGCCCGAGTTCTCTCCCGCGGGCCTTCCCGCTGACAGCGCCGAGATGCAGCTGCTGGGAGATGTGAATGTCGATGTGCGGATCGAGCTCGGTCGCACGCGGATGCTCGTCGAGGATGTGCTGCGTCTGGGCGCTGGCGCGGTCGTCGAGCTCGAGAAGCTCGCGGGCGATCCGGTGGATGTGTATGTGAACGGGCGGCATGTCGCGAAGGGCGAGGTGCTCGTGCTCAACGAGTCGTTCTGCGTCCGTGTCAACGAGGTGCTCGAGCCCGTGAGCGGTGAGAAGCAGGGCGAGTAGTCAGAGAAGACAGGGCAGGGGAGGATCCCTTTGCCTCTCGCGGCGGACGATCACGGGCCGCGGGGAACCGAGCCGGGACGGCGAGATGCGGAGCGTCTTTGGGAGTCATGGGAGCCGGATCGCGTTCGCGTGGGCGGTCGCCGCGTTCGCGTCGCGCGCGTGCGCCTCGGGCGATCCTGAATCGACCCCGCTGGGCGCGCCCGTCGAATCGCTCCCGATCGGCGCCCCGGGTGGGGGCGGGTCGGACGCGTTCTCGCTGGCGGGGTATCTGCAGACGCTGTTTGCGCTCGCGCTGGTGCTGGGGCTGATGCTCGTCCTGGCGGCGGCGTTCAAGCGCTTCGCGCGGGCGCGCGGCGGGCTCGCGGGCGGGCTGGGGCCTGGCGGGCCCTCGCCCTCGGGCGTGCTCGAGATCCTGGGGCGCTACCCGCTGGGCGGGGGGCGGTCGCTCGTGCTGCTGCGGTTCGATCGGCGCGTGCTGCTGATGCACCAGAGCAGCGGGCGGAAGAACGCGGGCATGACGACCCTCAGCGAGGTGACGGACGCGGAAGAGGTCGCCTCGATCATGATGAAGACCAGGCAGCCCGAGGACGAGCGGGCGCAGGGCAGCTTCCGCGAGGCGATCCGCCGGATGGAGCGCGGCTTCGAGGAGGCGAACCCGGAGCGAAACGACGACGACAGCCCCCAGCGGCAGCTCGACCTGCTGGTGAGCGATACGGGGACGCAGCCCGCGTCGGCGATCCGCAGCCGCCTCCGGGCGTGGACGGGGGTGTCGTGATGGGGCGGCTCGCGGTCCTCGTGCTGCTGCTGTTCGCGCTGATGGCGCCGGTCGGGGTCAGCCGCGCGGCGCCGATGGGCCCGCCCGCGCCGGGGGAGGTCCAGGATCTGCCCGACCTGCGTGGGTTGGTCCCCGATATCACGCGTCCCAATCCGCTCTCGGTGCTCGGGGACGCGGCGAGCCTCTTCGCGGGCGGGGATCTTGTGCCGGGGTCGTCGGCCGCCGGACCTGTTGCGGCGAGCGGGCAGACCTCGGACACGCGGGAGGGGTTCAGTGTCGCGCTGAGCATCATGATCCTCCTGACGGTGATCACACTGGTCCCGTCGATCATGATCATGACGACCTGTTTCGTGCGCATCCTGATCGTGCTGGCGCTGCTGCGGCAGGCGATCGGGACGCAGGCGATCCCGCCTGCGCAGGTCGTCACAGGCCTGGCGCTCTTCCTGACCGCGATGGTGATGTCGCCGACGGTCGATCGTGTCTGGGACGAGGCGATCGTGCCCTATTCGCAGGGTGAGCTGGCGGGCTACGACGAGCTCTGGGATCGCGCCAAGCAGCCGCTCCGCGATTACATGTTCGATCAGATCGAGGCGACGGGGAACTGGTCGAGCGTGTACATGCTGCTCGACTACCGCGGGGTGGACACGAGCGTCCCGGGCGAGCTGACCCGCGCGGATGTGGACATGACGGTGCTCGTGCCGGCGTACATGCTGGGCGAGCTCAAGGTCGGGTTCCTGATGGGGTTCCGGGTCTACCTGCCCTTCCTGGTCATCGACATGGTCATCGCGAGCATCCTCATCTCGATGAGCATGATGATGCTGCCCCCGGTGCTCATCAGCCTCCCGTTCAAGCTTCTGCTGTTCGTTCTCGTGGACGGCTGGACGCTCGTCATCGCGAGCCTGCTGGAGACCTTCGTACAGGACGGGATGGGCCCGCGCGATTCGGCGCAGGTCGCGGTTCAGGCGGCGATCCTCCCGCTGCTGCTCGTCCCGGTCGCGGTGCGCGAGTGCGCAAGCGCGAGGGACGCGCGCTCGGGGGTGCCGCTGCTCGCGACGCGCAACGGTGTCCGGAGGGGGTGCTGAATGTATGACGAGTCCGCGGTGTTCATCGTGCGGGAGACGCTGATCGTGGCGCTGATGATCATGTCGCCCATCCTGCTCGCGGGCGTCGCGATCGGGCTCGTCGTGTCGCTGGTGCAGTCGGTCACGAGCATCCAGGACCAGACGCTGACCTTCGTGCCCAAGATCGCGGTGATGATCGTCGTCGCGGCGATCCTGCTGCCCTGGATCGTGTTGCGTCTCGTCGAGTTCGCCGCGAAGATGTTCGAGCTGTTCTGAGCGTGCCGGGAGGGACGGGCCCGTGCCCGATATGACGGCGTACATGCAGGAATTCGGCCCCTGGCTGCTCGTGTTCAACCGCGTGCTCGGGGTCTTCCTGTTCACGCCGCTGCTCGCGAGTTCCGTGGTCCCGATGCGGTTCCGTGCCCTGCTCGCCGCGGCGTTCGCGGTCGCGGTCTATTCCTTCATTCCCGCGGACTTCCGCGTGATGCCCGACGCGACGCTCGCGCAGCACGCAACGATGATGTTCGGCGAGATCCTGATCGGCGCCTGCATCGGGTTCATCGCGGGCCTGCCGATGGTCGCGATGGAGATGGCCGGGCACCTGATGGGTCATCAGATGGCGCTCTCGCTCGCGCAGGCGTACAACCCCGAGCTGGACGCGAACCTCAACTCCGTGGGCTCGCTGCTGTTCTTCATGGGCATCTCCGCGTTCGTGATGATGGGCGGGCCCGAGACGGTGCTGATGATCCTCGCGGAGACCTTCCGCACGCTCCCGATGGGGGGCTTCGGCGGTGGGCACACCCCGATCGACCTCGTGCTGGGTGTGCTGACGACGGGGACGGAGATCGCGATCCGCGTCTCCGCGCCCGCGATCGGCATCATCATGGCGTGCATGGTCGCGATGGGCTTCGTGATGAAGAGCATGCCCCAGGTCAATGTGCTGAGCGTCGGGTTCGCGGTCTACATCGTGGGCGGGCTCAGCGTGCTGGCCCTCGCGCTGTTCGCGATCAACGACGCGATGGGGGGCTACATGGCCCTCACCCTCAACGACCTGTGGGACTGGGTCGCCTCGATCACGACGGGAGGCCGCGCGGGCTGACGGCGCGTCACCCGCTGGATGAACCATGGCCGAATCGCTGGGCGAAAAAACCGAAGAGGCGACCACCAAGAAGCTGCAGACCGCGCGTCAGCAGGGGCAGGTCCCCAAGAGCACCGACCTCACCACCGGGGTCTCGCTCGTCGCGGCGGTGATCCTCGTCGCCCTCTACGGCGGGACGGTGCTCGAGCGGTTCGCGCAGATGACACGGCGCGTGCTCAAGCACGAGATCGCGGGCTCGCCCTTCTACGCGACCGACGCGCCGGATTCGTTCGCCGAGGCGATGCTGGGCGTGGTGCTGATCGTCGCGCCGGTGATGCTCATCGCGTTCCTGGTGAGCTATGCCGCGAACTTCGTGCAGATCGGGTGGCTCTTCACGCTCAAGCCCATCCAGCCCAACTTCGGCAAGCTCAACCCGCAGAAGGGCATCAAGCGGATCGTCGAGCCCAAGAACGCGGTCAAGACCCTGGTCAGTGTCGTGAAGCTGATCGCCGCGATCGGGCTCACGGCGCTGCTGCTCTCCTACCGGGTCGAGCGGCTCGCGGCGCTGCCGACCCTCCCGCTGAACGCGGCGGCGTGGATGGTCTGCGTGACGATCTTCGAGGTCGCCGCCCTGCTCGCGGTCTTCCTGCTCGTGCTCGGGATCGCGGACTGGTTCTACCAGCGCTGGCAGTACAAGCGCGACCAGCGGATGACCAAGCAGGAAGTCAAGGACGAGCGACGCAGCATGGAGGGCGATGTCGAGACGAAGCGCCAGCGGCACCGCATGTACGGCGAGATCATCCGCAACCAGATCCGCGGCGCGACGCCCGAGGCGGATGTCATCGTCACCAACCCCACGCACTTCTCCGTCGCGATCAAGTACGACGGGGACACCATGAACGCGCCCACCGTTGTCGCGAAGGGCGCTGACCTGCTCGCGTTCCAGATCCGCCAGATCGCGGAGAAGCACGGCGTACCGATCGTCGAGCGCCCGCCGCTCGCGCGGGCGCTCTATTTCGGCACCGAGGTGGGCCAGGAGATTGCGCCGGAGCACTACGGCGCTGTCGCGGAATTGCTCGCGTATGTGTACCGCGTCGATCAGTCCCGGCGCGAGAGCCTGCGGAACCCGGAGAAGGAGGGCGTGGGCGCCGCCTGAGCGGGCCCGAGCGTGAACCATGGCAGGCGGACCCGCGAAACCTGAGCTGGCAGGCCCCGGCGCGCTCCCCGCGTGGCTGACGAAGCTGAGCGCCTACCGCTCGCTGTTCGTCCCGATCGGGTTCGTCGCGCTGCTCGCGGTGATCCTCGTGCCGCTCCCGCCGGTCATGCTCGACCTGCTGATCAGCCTGAACATCTCGCTGGCGGTGCTGATCCTGCTGACAACGCTGAACATGAACAAGCCGCTGGATTTCAGCGTCTTCCCCTCGCTCCTTCTCGCGACGACCCTGCTGCGGCTGGTGCTCAACATCGCCTCGACCCGCCTGATCCTCACCGCGGACGCGGCGAGCGCGTCGGCGGCCATGGATGTCGCGGGCAAGGTCATCCAGGCCTTCGGGTCCTTCGTCGCGGGCGGGTCGCTGTTCGTGGGCGTGATCATCTTCCTGATCCTGATGATCGTTCAGTTCATGGTCGTGACGAAGGGCGCCGGGCGCATCAGCGAGGTCGCGGCGCGGTTCACGCTCGACGCGATGCCCGGCAAGCAGATGGCGATCGATTCGGACCTCAACGCGGGGCTCATCGACGAGGCGGAGGCCCGGCAGCGACGCGAGGACATCGCCCGGGAGGCGGACTTCTACGGGGCGATGGACGGTGCTTCGAAGTTCGTCAAGGGCGACGCGATCGCGGGCATCATCATCACCGCGATCAATGTGATCGGCGGGTTCGCGGTCGGCATGCTCGAGAAGGGCTGGCCCGCGGGAGAGACCGCCGAGTCGTTCACCAAGCTCACCATCGGCGACGGGCTGACGAGCCAGATCCCCTCGTTCGTTATCTCGATCGCCAGCGCGCTCATCGTCACCCAGTCGGGCGCCAAGGACGACTTCGGGATCGAGGTCACCGGGCAGCTCTCCAGCAAGCCCCGCGGCCTGATCATCACCGCGGGGTTCCTCGCCGCGCTCGCGGTGACGCCCCTGCCCACGGCGCCGCTGCTCGCGACCGCCCTGGGTCTGTTCGGGCTCGGGTTCGCGCTCGCCCGCGCCGAGCGAGGCAAGCTCGTCCCGGAAGAGTCGGCGGACCTGCCCGATCCCGCGGCCGCGGAGCCCCCACCCGTCGAGGACCTGCTCAAGGTCGATCTGCTCGAACTGGAGGTCGGGTACGGGCTCGTCCCGCTGGTGGACACGACGCAGGGCGGGGATCTGCTGGACCGCATCAGCGCCGTGCGTCGGCAGCTCGCGGTCGAGATGGGCATCGTCGTTCCGCCGGTCCGCATCCGCGACAACATGCAACTCGAGCCCACCGCCTACCGGGTCAAGATCCGGGGCAACCCCGTCGCGACGGGACGCACCGAGCCCGGGCGACTGCTCGCGATGGACTCCGGGATCGCAACAGGCTCGCTGCAGGGGGAGAAGACGACCGAGCCCGCGTTCGGGCTGGACGCGTGGTGGATCGACGCGGCGCAGCGGCAGCGTGCCGAGACGATGAACTACACCGTGGTCGACCCGACCAGCGTCGTTGCGACACACCTGACGGAGATCGTCAAGTCACACGCCGACGAGTTGCTGACCCGCGAGGAAGTCAACAACCTGATCGAGGGTGTCCGCCAGCGGAGCCCGAAGCTGGTCGAGGAGATCGTTCCCGCGATCGCCAAGCCCGCGGACCTGCAGCGTGTGCTCCAGAATCTGCTGCGCGAGCGGGTGCCGGTGCGGGATCTGGACACGATCATCGAGACGCTGGGCGACTGGATGCCCAAGACGAGCGACCTGGATGTCGCGACCGAGTATGTGCGCAACGCGCTGCGACGGACGATCTGCATGCAGCACGCGGGGTCCGATCCGATGCCCGGTTCGACGGGGGGCGCCCGTCCGGTGCTCGCGTGCGTCACCCTCGATCCGGGGTTCGAGGCGCGCGTCGAGTCCTACATCGACCGCGGAGCCGCGGGGACGAGCGTGAACATGCCGGCGCGGGTGAGCGCCCGCCTCGCGGAGCGCGTGGTGGAGGGCCTGCAGCGCGTGCTGAACGCGGGTCACCCGCCCGTGGTGATCGCCTCGCCCACCGTGCGAGCGGTGGTCTTCCAGATCGTCTCGCCGCACCTGCCCAGCGTCGCGGTTCTGGGGTACAACGAGGTCGTGGACGATGTCGAGGTCCAGTCGATGGCGCTGGTCACGGATCCGTTCGCCGAACCGGCGCCGGGGGGCTCGGCGTCGCCTGGGGGCGCGGGCAGCGGGCAAAAATCCGCCGCCGTTGCCTGAGCAACCACGCCCGCCCGCGCGTTGAGTTGGTAGACTCCAGCTCGTGGGCAGGATGCCCGTGCAGCACAGGCGAGCAGCGGGGATGTCCCGCGCCGCCGACAGACGGCATGAGCCAGGACGGCCGCGATGGATCTGAAGACCTATCGCTCCAATTCGATGGCGGGCGCACTGGCCGAGGTGAAAAAGGACCTCGGCCCCGACGCGGTCATTCTGCGCACGCGGAACTACAAAGCGGGTGGCGTGATGGGGTTCGGCGGGAACACCGTCGTCGAGATCACCGCCGCGCGCGAGGCGCCGGGCGGGGGCCCGCCCCCGAAACCGGCCGCGCGCGCCGCCGCAACGCCGACGGTCCGCGGATCGCGCCCACCCCAGCCCACCTCCAACGGCGATACCGGTTTTGAACCCGAGATGTGGACCGCGGACGCCGCGTCGATCCGGGCGCGCGAAGTGAAACCGGTCCCGTCGAGCGACCAACGCAGGGCGAAGGACGAGCGCGACGCGTTGGTTGCGATGCACGGCGCGGAAGCCCGCGCGTCGCGAGCGCCCCAGGCGAACGGGAAGATCCCCGCGACCCCGGTGAAGTTCAAGCCCGCGGATGATCGCAGCTACGCGGCCCTCGAATCTGAACTTGCGTCGATCCGCCAACTCGTCGGAGATGTGCTCCGGACGACGCGGAAGACCCACATCCGCGTGGAGGGTGCCGGCGCCTTCGCGCCGTCCGCGGTGGCGCCGAACAGCCCGCTCTATTCGCTGTACAACGCGCTGTGCGACAACGGGGTGCCCCCTGATCTCGCGGACGACATCGTCGGGTGTGTGCGCACGGACCTCGACGCGACGGAGGCACGCGAGCCCGCGGTGATCCGGGAGAGCGCCGTGCGCGCCATCGCGTCCCGCATCGTGGTCACCAGCGGCGACGAGCCGCGGGAGCCGGTGCGGGTCCAGGCCCTGATCGGCCCGACCGGCGTCGGGAAAACGACGACCATCGCGAAGCTCGCCGCCTCGTACAAGCTCAGGCACGGCAAGAGCGTGGGCCTCATCACGGCGGACACCTACCGCATCGCCGCGGTGGATCAACTCCGCACCTACGCGGGCATCATCGGCATCCCGCTCGAGGTCGTGCTCGACCCGTCCGACATCCCCGCGGCGATCGAGAAGCAGCGCGCGCACGACATCGTCCTGGTCGACACACCGGGGCGGAGCCCCCGCGACGCGTCCCGGCTCGAAGAACTCTCGCGCGTGCTCGGTGCGCTCGGGCCTTGCCGGAAGCACCTGGTGCTGTCCGCGGGCGCGAGCGAGCCCGTGCTCCGCTCCGCCGCGGAGCGGTTCGGAACACTCGGGCCCGACGCGCTGATCGTCACCAAGGCGGATGAGGCCGGGGCGCTGGGCGTGCTGTTGGACATCCTGCGGCTCACCGATTTGCCGCTGAGCTACCTGACCACCGGGCAGGAAGTGCCCGACGATCTCGAGACGGCGCGTCCCGAGCGGCTCGCGCGGGCGGTGCTCGACGGAGGGCTGCCGGGGTGAACGGCGCCGGGGGATACGCGGAGATCGACGACTACCCGGAGGTCGCGGAGGCGGTCGCGGCCGGCTTTGGTTCGTCCGAGCCCGAGGATGACCTTGAGGCGGTCTTCGGCTCTCCTTCGCCCCAACCGGGCATCCTCGATGATCAGGCTGCGCCGCTGCGTCGGCTGGTCGAGGCGCACCGGGCCGCACCGAGCGTGCAGGCGCCCCCCGCGGCACCGGTCATCGCGATCGCTTCGGGCAAAGGGGGCGTGGGGAAGTCGACCATCGCGTTGAATCTCGCGGTCGCTTCAGAGCGATCGTGCACGCTGGTCGATCTCGATCTGGGCACCGCGAATCTCGATGTCATGTGTGGCGTCTCCCCCTCGCGACGGCTCGACGCGGAGCTCTTCTCCGCGGGGGGGCCCGATCTTTCGCGTGTGATCGTGCGCACGCCGCACGGCTTCGGCCTGATCCCGGGTGCCGCGGGGATCGCGGGCGCCGCGAACCTGGATCCGATTCAGCGCCGGCACCTGCTCGGCGCTGTCCAGCGTCTGGGCGACTCGGGCGAGATGGTGATCGCGGACCTGGGCGCCGGCATCGGACCCTCGGTGGTGGAGACTGTTGCGGCATCGGATCTGGGGATCATCGTCACGACCCCCGACCCGTCCGCGATCGCGGATGCGTACGCGATCGTGAAGTGCGTGGTGCAACACAGGGGCGATGCGAGGCCGCTTCGGATGGGGCTCGTTGTGACGATGGCGCCGGGTCGCGCCGCGGGCCGCGCCGCGCATGAGCGGATCGATCGCGTGTGCAGGCGTTTCTTGGGCGGCGCGCTGCCGCTTCTCGGTGTGATCAGGCGGGATGAGCGGGTTGTGCAGGCGGCGCAGCGTCGCGAGCCGTTACTCGCGTGGAGGGGCAAGTCTCATGCTGGCAAAGACCTGCGCTCGCTCGCGGCACTGGTGAGCATGCTCGTGCCGCGGCAGGGTCGCGCGTCGGCG
>MDTG01229043.1_pt1 | contig 11192 bp, 6 predicted proteins | sample 811421 | NCBI WGS metagenome assembly MDTG01 (sample SAMN05326645, study PRJNA326480) | marine metagenome | isolation source: seawater | place: Pacific Ocean: South East | collected 2011
CCAGGGCGGTGCCGTTTCCGGAGATGGTCACGCCACCGAGGGGCACGGCCACTTCCAGGCTGCCGCAGCCGCCCCCACCGTCGCCGATCACCAGCACGGAGACGCCGTCGAGCGCGGTTCCGGGCTCGCCACGAATCTCGATGAACTCGTCGACGTCGGCACCGGGCTGATCGATCCGGATCTCCGCGATGCGGAGGTCCGGTGCGTTTCCGAGGGGGAGACACATGTTCAACGCATGGGAGACGCAGGTCTCGTCCCACGAATCGGTCGCACAGAAGGGATCGAGGCTGGTGACCAGGTCACAGCAGATCTCGTCGTCGCAGCCGGGGGAACCGACTTCGAAGCAGTCGCCCGAAGCGGGGTCGCCGCAGAGTGCCGGCGGAGCGCCGCACTCGAGATTCGCGAGTCCCGGCGTGTCGACGCCGAGCGACGGATCGAAGGCGCCGAAGTCCCATTCACCGCTCGCGCACTTGTAGACGTGGGCGGGCGTGTAGATCGCGTCGGGGCCGACCTCGATCGCGTTCAGGTAGATGCAGTTCTCGCTGGAGTCGCCGAACATCGCGACCACGTCGCCGACGGTCGCATCCCACGGCGTGGAGTCGAGGGTGCAGTCGTTGTCGATGTCGAGGTCGCCGCCGCGGGCGCCGACGAAGTTCCAGACGAGGGCGGCGGTGAGGTTGCCACCGTCGATGAGCTCGATGTCGATCGGGTAGTCCGGCGAGCCGGTTCCGAGGCTCAGGGTGGGGTCACCCATCACGAAGTAGCCGCTGCCGGGGATGGTCTGCCCGATGAGGTTGTACTGGTGGACCACGACCCCGTTGGGCTCGCAGCCGTCGGAACCGATGAACACCACGCTCAAGCCGTCGAGGCTCTCACCCGGATCGCCGATGATCTCGACGTACTCGTCGTCATCGCCACCGGGCTGCTTGGTTCGGAACTCGTTGATCGCGACCGCCGGCGGATCGCCGTCGGCGAGGTAGGCGGTCGCGAGGCTGGCGCAGTTGGTGTCCCATTCGGCGGAGCAGCAGGCGCTGTCCGCTTCGCACACCAGCTCGCAGATCACGATGTCGCTGCAGCCGGGACCGTCCTGGGCCTCGAAGCAGCTTCGGGCGAGGCCGCCACAGCCGATCGAATCACACTCGATGTTGATCGTGCCGGGCGTGTGCTCCTGGGAGTAGTCGCCGAAGGAGAAGCCACCGACCGTCCAGTCGCCGCTCGGCTCGCATCGGAAGATGCCGCCGGCCGCGTAGATGCCGTCCGGGGGCACCACGACCGCGGCGTAGCCCCATTCCGTGGTGGTGGGGGGTTCCTCGCAGGTCTCGAGGATGGTCACGCCGTCCTGGATCTCGTCCCAGAAGAACGAGTCGATCACGCCGTCGTCGTCGACGTCGATGTCGCCGCCGAGTTCACCCGTGAAGTTCAACACGAGGAAGATGGTGACGGTGTCGCTGTTCTCGAACTGCAGGTCGTCGAAGATCCCGTCGGGGATCCCGAGGGTGAAGGTGCTCTTCGCGCCGACGAAGTAGCCCTCGGCGTTGAGCTGGTAGCCGTCGAGGAGCGAGATGCTCTCGATCGCACCGCTGCCGACCGCGCCGTCGCCGATCGCGATGACCGCGTACCCGTCGAGGGAGGCGTTCGGATCGCCCTTGAGCTCGAAGAACTCGTCGTTGTCGGCACCGGAGTGGTCGATCCGGAGTTCGTTCAGGATCAGACCGTCCGGACCACCGCCGCCACCGCCGTCGCAGGTCGCGTTGGGGAGTCCGGGTGTTTCGTTGTCACCGCCGACCGCGTCCGAACCGGGACGCCAGACGAGCGTGTCGCTGCAGCGCCATCCGTGGAGCGGGGGGAAGCCGGCGATGGGGCCGATGGTGGTGTCGCTGTAGTAGAACTCCGAACCGAATCCGTCGGGATTCTGGTCGGCGAGCACGGCGAGCGAGTCGACGACCGAGATCGCGCCCTTGTCGAGCACGCCGTCGGCATTCGAATCGACGGTGTCGCCCACCGTGCCGGTGTACCCGTCGGCGAGGAAGAACGTGAGGTTCTCTCCCGACTCGAAGTCGAGATCGGCGGTCTGGTCCGCGCCGCCGAGGGAATAGGTCGGTGAGGCGAGGAGGAAGATGCCGTCGGCGGGAATGACCCCCGAAAGATCCACGACGATTTCGACGCCACCGTTCTGGTCTGGTGGGAAGGCGCCTTCCAGGTCGCCGACGACGACGAACTGCAGGCCGTCGAGCGAAGCACCGGGTTCGCCGACGAACTCGACGTACTGGTCGACGTCGAGGCCTGGCTGGGCGATTCGGAACTCACTCATCCGAACGTCGGCGAGACCGGCGGACGCGGCACTGGTGGCGGCGGCGGCGGTCAGCAGGGCGAGAGATCGGGTCATTGGATCTGTTACTCCTCGAGAGGTATCTCGATGGTGCGGGGATGGAGAAACGGGAGACGGAACCCCGGAATGGGGCACGATTTGAGACCAAGAGCGCAGAAACCGCCTGTTGGGAACGGGCGTCCGGACTTCAATCTAGCCTCACGAGGGGATTAATCCCATCGAAAAGGCTATTTCTGCATTTGTTCAGTGATTCCACACCCCTGAGTCTTCGTCCCGAAGCGTAGGAGGGCACCTACCGGACGACAAGGCTTGAAATCAGACTTTTCCCAACATCAAGACGCCGGAGCCTCCTGATGGTGGCTCCGGCGTCGTCGGTTGCGGGAAGAAGTGCTCGGATCGCGCTACTTCAGCGGTTCCTCTTCGGTCGCGGCGGGACGCGAGGGCTCGATGATGTCCACCGAGGTGGACTCCACGATCTCGATGACCGCCGGCATCGGCGTGAGGAAGATCTCGACGCGACGATTCGTGGCGGAACCTCGCTTGCCGTTCTCGGCCACCGGACGGAACTCGCCATACCCGGCCACCTGGACCCGATTGGCCGCGATGCCATCCTTCACGAGGGCGTCCCGCACGGAGATCGCACGGTGCGTCGAGAGATGCATGTTCGTCGGATGCTTGGCCCGCGTCTCGGGCCGACTGATCGGCATGTTGTCGGTGTGTCCGACCACCCGGATCTCGAAGGCGAGGGCGTCCTTGGTCTCAAGGATGCCGGCAAGGGCCCCGATCGCCTGTTTCGCGGCGGGATTGAGGGTCGTGGAGCCGAGATCGAAGGTCAGATCGCTCGAGAATCGGAGCATGCCGGTTCGCTCGTCGAATTCGAGGAGGTCGTTCTGCGAAGCGAGGCGTACCAGCGCCGCGTTCAGATCGGCGGGCAGGGGACCCGTGTCCAGACCGCTGACCGTTTCGAGCATCGCTTCGAAGTCGCCGCGGAGCTGGGAGATCTCGCCGTTCTGGTCCTCGAGCTGGGACATCGCCCGATCGAGATCGGTGACCGCCTTCTGGAGCTGACCGCGGAGCATGGACTCGTTCTGCTTCATCGCCTCGAGTTCCGCCTGCGACTGGACGCCCTCTCGCTCCTCGGCGCGATAGGCGTTCAGGAGGTCGTCGTACTTTTCCTGCGGCACACAGCCGACGGCGGAGAGGGCGATGGGCGCGAGGAGCAGGAGACGGAGACGGCGTCGTGGCATCGGTGGTATTCCGGAGAGGTCGGAGCAATCGAAGAGAGACGGCCTGGACGATCGCCCGGCGACCGTTCCATGCGTCTCCTAGAGTGTAGATCGAGCGGCGGATCGCTGCCCCGTCGCCTGTGGAAAGGATCGGCCGAACCATTGACCTCACTTGAACCCCGCGACGCGATCCCCGGACAGGGGCGGGTCCTTCTGAGGGCCGCCGCCGCGATCGATGCGTCGCAGGCGATCGCACCGGCGGCGATCCTCGTGGAGGACGCCCGAATCGTCGCCGTGGACGCTCCGGCGGCCATTGGAGACCCCCGCGTGGATCAGATCATCGAGCTCCCCACCGAGCTCGTGTGCCCCGCGATGGTCAATGCGCACGCCCATCTCGATCTGACATCCCTCGGGCCGATGCCGTGCGAGGCGGGCTTCGATGCCTGGCTCGAGGAAGTCCGGACCCGTCGGCCCACCGAAACGGCCGCCATCGCCGACGCGGTTCGAGCAGGGATCGACGCGTCGCTCGCGGGCGGGGTCGTCGCCGTCGGAGACATCAGCGGGGACCGGGGGCTCGTCGCCGCATCGACGCTCGCCGAATCCGATCTCGCGGGAACCGCGTTCGTCGAATTCTTCGGGATCGGCGGCCGGGTGGAGGCGACGGTGTCGGCCATCCGTCGATTCGGGCGCGAGACGTCAGCAGTCCGTGAATCCCCGGGCTTCCGCCTGGGCATCCAACCTCACGCACCGTACAGCTGCGGTCCCGCCGTCTACGCCGCGGCCGCCGAGACCGGTCGCCCGGTGTCGACCCACCTCGCGGAGACTCCCGAGGAAGCGATCTTCACGACCACCGGAACCGGCCCGTTTCTCGAACTGCTCCAGCGGATCGGCGGAATCACCGACGACGCCGGCGCGGTGGCGGTCTCCGGTCGCCATCCGATCGACCAGCTGCTCGAAACCTCGCCCGCGGCCCGATGGTTGGTCGCCCATCTCAACTATCCGGCGATGCCGGCCGAGGGCGAGGATGTTCGACGCCGTCGATTCGAGGCACTCGCGCGAGCCGGGTTCACCGTCGCGTTCTGCCCGAGAGCCTCGAGATTCCTCGGTCATCCACGGCCCGGACGGAACGGTCATCCCTGGCGATCACTGCTCGAGGCCGGCGTCGAGGTGGCGCTGGGAACCGACGGCATGCCGTGCCTCGACACGCCCGATCGCCTCGGCACGCTCGATGAGGTCCGCTTTCTCCGCGACGGCGCCCGCGACCTCGACCCGACGGTCCTTCTTCGCATGGCCACGACCGCCGGCGCGATCGGACTGGGGCTCGATCCCGCCGCCTTCACGCTCGAACCGGGCCCGGTCGCAGGATTGCTTGCGATCGCCACCGATCCCGCGGAGCCGATCGAAGGCCTCTTCACCGGGCGATCGACGCCGCGGTGGCTGCTCGGTCCGGACCGCGGGATCGCGGCGGGCGGGCCGGCGTCGGATCGCGTTCCCTCCGCCTCCTCGGATATCATCTCGCCGTGAGCGATTCGAACGAGGAACCCGATCTCCGAGCCGCCCTTGAAGGGTCTGCGCCCTATCCGATGGAGGCGTTCGCCTTCGTCCGTGAAGGTCTCGACCACACCGTGCGCAGTCTCCATGGCGAGATGCCCGAAGGTCCGGTGGACGAGGAGGAGGTCCTCGACCGGCATGTCGACGGCCGGGAGCTGAGTCTCGGGCTGCTCGACTATTCGATCCGGAAGTACGGCCTCATGGCCGAGGCGGTGCTTCGGCACTGGAACATCACGAGGACCGACGACTTCGGTCGGATCGTCTTCGCGATGATCGAGCAGGGCATGATGAGTCGGACCGACGACGACGTCCTCGAGGATTTCTTCGGCGTGCGCCCCTTCGCGACGGTCTTCGCACCGACCGCGGTCAAGGATCGCCTGCTCGAGATCAGGCGCGAGGAGCGTTCGGCGGATCGCAGCAGCGGCTAGGCTGCCCGGATGGAATCGAATCCAAAGCCGACGCCCGACGAGGAACCGGTCGACGCCTCGAAGCTCCACATCTGGCAGATCCAGGCGGTCCGCGACGTGTTGCTCGTCGCCACCGTGCTCGCGATCCTCTGGCTGGGCTACGCGATGAGCGCGATCACCGTGCCGCTGCTGCTCGCGCTCGGACTCGCCTACCTGTTCGAGCCGATCATCGGACGATTGCAGCGCTGGTTCCGCTGGTCGAGGACGGCCGCGGTCTCCCTGATCCTCGCCCTGTTCATGCTCGGCGTGGTGACGGTCGTGGTGCCCACGCTGTTCCTGGTGATCGGCCAGACGAGTTCGTTCATCTCCGGTGCCGGCAGCGGCCGCTACGCGGATCTGCTCGACAAGGGCGTGACGCTTCTCCCCAAGGAGATGCGGACCCAGGTGGAGGACGGAATCGACTGGTTGGAGGAGAAGCTCCCCTGGGCGGGCCGGGTCTTCGGTGATACCCCCGGGGACGACGCCGAACCGACCGGCGCCGCGGCGGCGCCGACCACGCCGAAAGAAACCGTGAAGGCGGACGGTGATCCGCCGACCACGACGCCCGGTCCCGCCGGGACGACCGACTCGTCGACGGCGCAGGCGGAGGACGAACGACTCCAGCGTCTCATCCGGGACGAGGTGGCACGGCAGCTCTCGGGTGGCCTCGTCGATGGAGACGCCGCCGCGAAGGAGAAGCGTGATCGCGCGAAGACGCTCGGGGTCTCGGCCCTCGGCGTCGTCGGTGCCGGTGCGAAACAGGTGTGGGGCCTGGTGCTCGGGTCGATCGAACTCGGGCTTCTGGTGTTCCTCGTGCCGTTCTACTTCTTCTACTTCGCGACCGCCTATCCGAAGGTGCTGGAATTCGGCGAGGACTTCATTCCCGATCACAATCGAGACCGGATCGTGCACCTGATCAAGGAGATGGATCGCGCCGTGGCGGGATTCGTCCGCGGACGGCTCGTGATCAGCGCGATCCTCGGCACGATCTTCGCGATCGGCTGGCTCATCGTCGGGGTCCCGTACTCCCTCGCCCTCGGCCTGCTCGTCGGCGTCTTCTGCGCCGTTCCCTACCTCTCGGTCATCGGCGTTCCGGTCGCGGTCACGCTGCTTGCGGTCGACCAGTTCTCACTGCCGGAGTCCGAACGGATGGTCTGGTGGGGGATCCTCGTCTGGCCCACCGCGGTCTACATGGTCGGCCAGACGCTCGACGACTGGGTGCTCACGCCGTTGATCCAGGGCAAGGTCACGAACCTGAACCCCGTGGCGATCGTGGTGGCGGTGCTGGCGGGAGGAACGCTCGCCGGAATCTACGGCATGCTGCTCGCGGTCCCGGCCGCGGCCTGCGTGAAGATCCTCATCTCGGAGATCGTCATGCCGAGGATCGAGGCGTGGCGAAAAGGTCGCGCCGTCGATCCGTTCCCGGTCGGAAGATCGTGAGGCCTCGGTCGAGCGGGCGGGCGACGGGCGAACCGGAATCGGCCGATCGCGCGGCGGACACCGGCCGACGCGGTGATCACGCGGTCGCGACTCAGCGTCGCTTGCCCTTCTTCCGCTGCTTGTAGCCCTGCTTCACGCCGAGGGTCTTGGTCGATCCCTTGCCGCCGAGACCGGGCATGCCACCCATGCCGGGCATGCCGCCCGCACCGGCCATCTCCCGGGCGGCGCTCAGCTTGCCCTTCATTCCCATGCCCGAGACCTGCTGGGTCATCTTCTGAACCATCTCGAACTGCTTGACCAGCCGGCCGACCTCGTTGGGCTGGGTGCCGCTGCCGCGGGCGATGCGGCGATTCCGACTCTTGCCGAGGAGCTTCACGTCCTCCCGCTCCGAGGCGGTCATGGAATTGACCATGCCCTCGAGGCGGTCGAACTGCGCATCGTCGATGTCCACGTTCTTGAGCGCGGAACCGACGCCGGGAAGCATTCCGAGCAGCTGCTTCATCGGGCCCATGCGTCGAAGCGTGCGCATCTGCTTGAGGAAGTCGTTCATGTCGAGCCGCCCCTTGGAGAGCTTCTCGGCCATCTTCTCGGCTTCCGCCTCGTCGACTTCGTCCCGCGCCTTCTCGACCAGGCTCACCACGTCGCCCATGCCGAGGATCCGGCCGGCGATCCGTTCGGGATGGAACTCCTCGAGCGCGTCGAACTTCTCACCGATGCCGATGAACTTGATCGGGGCCCCAGTGACGTGCTTGACCGAGATCGCGGCGCCGCCGCGGGTGTCGGAGTCGAACTTGGTCAGGATGACCCCGTCGACCGCGAGTCGCTCGTGGAACGCCTTGGCGCTGTTGACCGCGTCCTGCCCGGTCATCGCATCGACGATGAGGAGGACCTGATGGGGCGTGAGGGTCTTGTTGACCGCCTCGAGCTCCTTCATCAGTTCGTCGTTGACGTGGAGTCGTCCGGCGGTGTCGAGGATCACCGCGTCGTACTTCTCCTTGCGGCCGCGTTCGACGCCACGCCGGCAGACGCCCACCGCGGCACCGACCGCCTTGCCGTACTCGGCGCACTTCTCCGGTTCGCCGTGGAACGCGACCTCGCCCGATCCCGGGGCGGACGCTTCGACGCCTTCGACCGTGATCCGAAGCTGCTCGACCGCCGCGGGACGCTGCAGGTCGGCGGCCACCACCAGCACCCGCTTGCCGCGCTTCTTGAGCAGGGCCGCGAGCTTGCCGCAGGTCGTCGTCTTGCCGCTGCCCTGGAGACCGCACATCATGAAGACGGTCGGTCCGGGTTCGACCAGCATCAGGTGCGAGTCGACGGGCCCCATCAGGTCCACGAGTCGCCGGTTGACGATCTCGATCATCTGCTGACCCGGCTTGAGGCTCTGGATCACCTCCGAGCCCACCGCGTCGTCGATCACGTCCTTGCAGAACGACTTCACCACGTCGAGGTGGACGTCCGCCTCCAGCAGGGCGGTGCGGACCTCCTGCATCGCCTCTCGAACATTGGCTTCGGAGATCCGACCACGTCCGGAGAGGCCTCTGAACGCGGCGTTGAATCGGTCGGAAAGAGCGTCGAGCATCGATGTGTCGCGAGGGGGGATGAAGGAAGCGGGCGATGGAAGGGCGTGTTGGACGCGAAGAAACGAACAGCGTCCGATCCGGGCGAACCGCGGAGTATATACGGACGAATGGTTGACCCGACGTCGCCGGACGCCGAACATGCCCTCGCCGGCGCATCCCGCGTCCGGCACTTCTGGAGGTCCTCATGCCGAATCACGTCCTCGCCGGGATCCGCAATCGCTGGTCACGCATCCTGCTCGCCACGCTGGTGGCGGCGACCTGCTCCGCCGCCACCGCCCAGACCGGTCTCGGAAACGGCGCGGCGAACCGTCCCGATTCCCTCGCGGTCGGCCCGGTCGACATCGCGGCGGCGACCGAGGTGGCCGCGGAGGCCGAAGGCCGTGCCGTCACCCTCGCGCGACTGCAGGAGGCGATCGAGGCCCGACTCGCCACCGACCTCGCGGCGACCCGGAAATTCACGATGGTGACCCGCTCCCAGCTCGACACCGTCCTGGCCGAACAGAGCCTCGCGGCATCGGGGTTCATCGATGCCGACGATCCGTCGAGCGCCCGCGCCCTGCGGGTCGCCGGCGTCCGGTGGCTCGCGGTGCCCCGGATCGTCGATTTCGAGGACATGACGCGGACCCGCCGATTCGAGGGCATCGAACGGACGATCGAGCGACGAACGATCCGACTGGGCCTCTCGGTGGAGATTCTCGACACCACGACCGGCGTCGTCGGCGAGACCGCATCGGTCTCCATCGAACGAACGAACGCGGCGGACGAGAACGATCGGGCGTTGCCCAAGGGTGGAGACGCCACGAACCGGCTGATCGGTGAGATGGCCGCGGAGGCTTCGGCGCTGGTCACCTGCCGGGTGCTCGACACGGCCTATCCCGCGAGCGTGCTGGCGATCGGCAACGGCGTGGTCACGTTCAATCGCGGGGACGGCGGCTGCGTCGAGAACGGTTCCACCTGGATCGTCTCCTCCCGCGGGGAACCGCTGGTCGATCCGGACACCGGCGAGACGCTTGGATACGACGAGACCGAACGCGGCGCGGTGGTGGTGTCGAACGTCGGTCCGCGCTTCTCCCGAGCCCGGCTCACCGCCGGTGATGCCGGCAAGGGAGACGTCATCCGACCCGCCCCGGAGGGATGGTCACCACCCGCGGATTATGCCGCTGCCGGAACGAGGCCCGCAGCGAAGGGAACCGACGACGACGCCCGTGGCGACGCCGGCCGCGGATCCGGCAGGCCTGCAGGACTCGCGTCGCTGGGGCCGGTCGCGATCGTGGTGCGCGGGGACGTCGAGGGACTGCCTGCGAACACCGCGACGGCCCTCGCCGCCAACATCGGCGGCGCCCTCGCCGCGGAAGGCGTGGCGGCGGTCCGACCCGCGGATCTGGTCGAATCGATCCGGCCCGGCGAGGCCGACGCCGCGATCGAATCCGACGCCTCCATCGTCCGCATCGCCGCGGCGGTGGGAGCGCGTTCGGTGATGCTGGTCGACCTCGCGACCATGGATCAGCAGATTCGCCGCGTCGAGGTCAACGGCCAGCGAACCAGCATGCGGGAGACGGTGCTCCGCGGTGGCTGGCGACTGCTTTCGAGCGGGACCGGGGCCGCCGAGGCGGGGGACTACTTCACCGTTCGCGCGGGCTCGATGGCCTCCGACGGGGGCGGTGCCGCGCGGGTCGAAGTCGACGAGGACCTCGCGGGCCGGCTGTACACCGAAGCATCCCGGACCATCGCGAGCCAGTTGCGTGCGGACGCGGGCGAGATGTTCGGCGGCGGCGACGCCGCGGGGCCCGACCTCGGCTTCCTCAAGGTCGACGTCATCATCGAGGGGCTCAGCGTTCCCGAGATCGTCCCGGACGGCGACGACGGCTGGCGGATCACGGGAACCGATCTTCCGGTCCTGGTGGGTGGCGCGGAGGTCGCGCTGGACGGCTTCGTCGTCTGCACGACCCCTTGCGGAATCGCGGCGGAACGCGGCCCGCATCGCATGACCATCACCCGGAACGGGGCCGAAGCGTGGAGTCGTTCCATCATGGTCCTGCAGGGGACCGAATCGGCCCCGCAGCGGATCTCGGTCGGGCTCCGGCTCGACGACGAGGAGCGACGGCGATGGGTCGAGAACGCCACGATCTTCGAGGGATTGAAGCGGGACGCCGCACTCACCGCGGCCGAGGTCGCGCGGATCCGCGGTTTCGCCCAGTTCCTGCGACAGAGCGGATTCCGGATCGACCAGCGACGTGACGAATCGATCCGGGTCGACACGGACCAGGCGCCGGTGATCGAGCAGTGGAACTCCTTCTGGAACCGCTGGTGAGTCGAGGCCGATCGACACGACGGATTCGCGACGCGGGCGTCCGATTCGCGGTGATCGCCGCGTTCGGCGGCTTCGCCGGCTGCGCGAATCACAACGATCGCGCCAGCGGCTACCTCGCGGATCTCGAGGCCGGCCGGTGGGATGCCGCGGTGGAGTCGGCGGCGCGGGTGGCGGGTGACGACACCGATCGCAACGAGATCATCGACGCGCTCGAACTGGGAACCGTCCAGCGGATCGCCGGTCGCCACGAGGCGAGCGACGCGACGCTCGGCCGGGCCTGGGACACGATGAAGCGGACCGCGGACC
>MDTG01300614.1_pt1 | contig 11192 bp, 8 predicted proteins | sample 811421 | NCBI WGS metagenome assembly MDTG01 (sample SAMN05326645, study PRJNA326480) | marine metagenome | isolation source: seawater | place: Pacific Ocean: South East | collected 2011
TCTACCGTAGGCTTCTCGGTACATGCCGAGCTTGCACAATAGTAAACGAACAGAAACCCTAACATAAAATTTATCGGCTCAGGGACTTAACCAAGCTCCTACACCCTAGGGAACACCTTCAGTATATAAGACAAGTCTCAATCCTTAAACCATAGAAGTAAAAAAAGCGGATCGTTCGCGTAGTTTTTCCCCACCTTTAACTGCTTATTTACTTTTCAGATTGCTTTTTGACCTCAATCATACAATTAATTGGAGTTGCGATTTATCGAGTGGTAGCATGGCGTTACTTAGCCGAACAAAGAAAAAGTTATGAGCACGTTACCTGATTACCAACAAGCCCAATTGTTATTAGAAAAAAATGAAATTTTCGTCGCACCAGCCGAAGCCCATGGTGTGATCAGTGGTTTATTAGCCTGTGGCATCAATATTGAAGCCGAAGAATACTTAGGTTTACTAAGTGATGTATTCAACGATGGCTTAGCCTTCAATAAAGATTTAAAAGCATTTTTTGCTGACGTTTATTCTCAGGTTGTGGCCAGCTTTAGTGATGAAGAATTTCAGTTTGATCTATTCTTACCAAGCGATGATGAAACACTGATCGATTTAGCTAATGGATTAGTATCTTGGGTATCGGGTTTTATGCTTGGTTTTGGGTTAAAACAAAAAGATTACGGCAAGTTATCAGCTGATGTGAAAGAAGTAATTAGCGATTTTAGTGAAATTACCCGCTTAGACACCATGTTTGAAGAGACCGAAGAAGATAGCCAAGCACTGCACGAGGTGATTGAATATGTGCGTGTTTCTGCGTTGTTATGTTTTGCTGAGCTAGGTAAAGAGCCTACAGACAAAAATCCTAAGAAGACCCTTCACTAATCAAATTACAGAGGTTTAGCATGTCGTCTATTGTAATCGATAAAGCTGAATTTAAAGCCCGTCGTGAGCGTCTGCTTGCGATGATGGATAAAAACAGTGTGGCTATTATTCCTGCTGCAGGAGAAGTAACACGTAGTCGTGATACTGAGTATGCATTTCGCCAAGACAGTGATTTCTTCTACCTAACAGGGTTTAACGAACCGGATGCAGTTTTAGTATTGTGTCCGTCGAGCGATACGCCAAGTACTCTTATTTGCCGTAACAAAGACAAACTTGCTGAAATTTGGCATGGTCGCAGAATAGGCTTCGAAAAGGCTAAATCTGAGTACTTATTCGACGCAACTAGCCCACTTACTGAACTAGATGAACAATTATTAGATTTGGTGAACGGCCAGCAGATTTTATTTTATGCACAAGGCACTTACCCAAACTTCGATGCAAAGATCTGGGATTTATTAAGCACACTTCGTGGCGCACCTAAAAAAGGCTACAAAGCCCCGCACACCATTAAAGATATTCGTGGTTTAGTGCACGAAATGCGTTTATTTAAATCTGACGCAGAATTAAACATTATGCGCACAGCCTGCGAAATTAGTGCGCAAGGTCATATTCGCGCTATGCAGTTTGCCAAACCAGGCGCAACTGAATACCAATTAGAAGCTGAACTGCATCATCATTATGCAATGAATGGTGCTCGTCATCCTGCTTATGGCACGATTGTGGGCAGTGGCGACAACGCCAATATTTTGCACTACACACAAAATGACGCTGAGCTAAAAGATGGTGATTTAGTGTTAATTGATTCTGGCTGTGAACTTGAAGGTTATGCGGCAGATATCACACGCACTTTCCCAATTAATGGCAAATTTAGCGAACCTCAAGCAGCGCTTTACAATATTGTATTAGCAGCCCAAGAGGCGGCATTTAGCCAAGTAAAACCGGGTGGTAGCTTATCTAAAGCCAATGAATTGGCCTCGACGGTACTTACGCAAGGGCTCATTGATTTAGGCATTCTAACGGGCGAGCTTGATGAACTAATGGCTAACCAAGCGTGCAAAGCCTTTTACATGCATGGACTTGGCCACTGGTTAGGGTTAGACGTTCACGATGTTGGCGAATATAAGCTTGATGAAAAAGAGCGTGTATTTGAGCCGGGCATGGTGCTAACTATCGAGCCGGGTTTATATATTAGCGAAGATGCAAAAGCACCAGAGCAATATAAAGGCATCGGTATTCGTATTGAAGATAACTTACTTGTCACTCAAGATGGCCATGAAAACCTGACTATTTCGGTTCCAAAAACCATTAGTGACATTGAAGCAGTGATGCAAGCAAACAAAGGCTAGGAGCAAGCGTGGCAAAGCAGTTTGATGTTGTCATTATCGGCGGTGGAATGGCGGGTGCAAGTTGTGCACTGGGCCTAAAACAGAGCAATAAGCAGTTATCAATCGCTGTAATTGAGGCAAATGAAGTAAGCGCAGACTATCACCCAAGCTTTGATGATAGAAGCATTGCGCTGGCTCAGCAGTCGGTGCAGTACTTAAAATCAATCAATGCCTTTGATTGCCAAGCGCCATTTGCGGCAGCGATTGAAAAAGTAACCGTATCTGATCGTGGTCATTTTGGTAAAACACATATTGATTGCCAAGAATACGGCCATGATGCCCTTGGCTATGTGGTCGAAGTGAATCCATTTGGGCGTAGTCTTCATCAGCAACTCATGCGAACTGATGTCCGTTTATTTTGCCCTGATACAGTCGCCAAACTTGAATACCTGAGCAACTGTGCCAACATCACGCTGAGCTCAGGTGAGCAGTTAAGTGCAAAGCTTGTGGTGATTGCTGATGGTGCTCATTCACAAAGCCGTAAGTTGGCCAATATTGAGTTTAATACCCGCGCTTATCAGCAAGCGGCAATTATTGCCAACATCGAAGTGGCTGGTGGTCATCATCATCATGCTTTTGAGCGTTTTACGGAATACGGCCCAATGGCACTGTTGCCAATGAGTAATAACAGATACTCACTAGTATGGTGCATGGAGCCTGAGCAAGTTGAGCACTATATGACACTTGAAGACGATGCTTTTTTAGCTGCTTTACAAAAAGCATTTGGTTACTGCGGCGGTTCATTTAGCAAAGTAGGCATGCGTGCAAGCTACCCTCTGGTTTACGGTAAAGCAGAGTCACTTAGCAGCCATCGCACGGTATTAATAGGGAATGCAGGCCACGCTATTCACCCAATTGCAGGGCAGGGCTTTAACTTAGGCCTGCGAGATGTACAACTATTGTGTGATATGGCTAATAGAAGCGACCTTGGTGATTACGCTTTTACCCGTTATTACAGTCAAACGCGTAGCAAGGACATTACTACCGTGATGACACTCACAGACAGCCTAGTGCGTTTGTTCTCAAACTCATCACGATTGCTCGCACTTGGTCGCAGCATTGGCCTTTTCTCAATGGATTTATTCTCCTCGTTAAAAACCCCGCTGGCAAAACAGCTTATGGGTCAGGTTAAGCAAGGTAAACGGATATGAAACAAGCACAAGTTTGTATTGTCGGTGGTGGTTGTGTTGGTCTTACGCTAGCACTTGGTTTAGCAAAAGCAGATATCAGTGTTGTGGTTGTTGATGCAAGTAAAAATCAAACCTTACCGGGTGATGATTATGCACTTCGAGTAAGCGCATTGAGTCTTGCCAGTCAGGGCTTATTTGAGTCTTTGAATGCTTGGCAAGAGATCATTAAACAGCGTGCCACACCTTATACGTCGATGGATGTACGTGACCAAGACAGCTTTGGTAAAATTCATTTTGATCATAACGATCTCGACTTACCACAGCTAGGTCATATCGTTGAAAATGATATTATTCGCTACGCTTTAATTAGCGAACTTGAAAAGCAAAGTAATGCCACTTTATTGTTTGAAACCCGTTATCAGCAAATTCATCAAACTGATTCTGATGTATTTATTACGCTTGAAAGCGGCGAGCCTGTGATTGCTAAATTATTAGTGGCGGCTGATGGTGCCAACTCGGCTATTCGCAAGCAGTTCAATATGCCAATTACTTTTAAAGATTACGACCATCACGCTATTGTTGCTACGGTTAAAACGTCTGATGAGCATAACAACACGGCACGCCAAGTATTTTTGCCAACAGGGCCGCTGGCGTTCTTACCGTTACCAGACAAACACACGCATTCAATTGTATGGTCAACAAGTCCAGAGCACTGCGAGACACTCTTAGCGCTTGATGATAGCAACTTTAATAAAGCGGTTATGGCAGCCCTTGATGGCCAATGTGGTTTATGTGAAGTGCAAAGTGAGCGCATGGCGTTTCCACTTAAGATGCGTTATGCCCAACAGTGGGTGTCGGGCAAAGTGGTATTAATGGGCGATGCAGCGCATACCATTCATCCATTAGCTGGTTTAGGTATGAATCTTGGCCTAAAAGACGCCGCTTATTTAATTGAGCTTTTAAGTAATGAGCAAGGTGAGTTTGCAAGCGCGCGCGCACTGCGTGATTATGAACGTACTCGCAAGCTTGATGCACAAAAACACATTGCCATGATGCAAGGCTTAAAAGAGTTATTTGCAGGGGCTAACCCACTGAAAAAACTTGTACGTGGAGTTGGTTTAAGCCTTGTTGATAACCTTGGTCCAATAAAACATTTGTTCGCAAAAGAAGCGATTGGTAAATAATTGTTATTTCTAAATTTAAGCCGCAGCTAAGCAATTAGCTGCGGCTTTTTTGCACTTATATGAACGCAAAATGATAGCGCTGTCATTTTTGTTGGTGTATGATTAAATTTTTGTGATTGGTATGGAAATTAAACAGCTTTATCGAGTTGTATACTAGATTCCAACCAAATAAAAATAATTAAACTAAGAGAACAATTATGGAAGCAACGGTTGAGTGTGACAACAACACAAAACAAAGCATCTGGCTGCCAATGGTATTGGCCGGCTCAATGTTTTTTATCTTAGGGTGTATAACGTGGCTTAATGGTGCAATCACACCATTTTTGCAGCAAATGCTTGAGCTTTCGCCGTTACAAGCTTCGTTTATCATCTCTTCTTTTTATATTGCAGTAACAGTTGCCGGCATCCCATCGGCGATGCTGATCAAACGTGTTGGTTATAAGAATGGCATGGCGATTGGCTGTGCGATTATGGCTTTATCGGCGCTGATGTATATTCCCGCTGCAAAACTGCAAATGATCGAGATTTTCTTGTTCGCGCAGCTAATGATTGGTGTTGGGCAAACCGTGCTTCAAACCGCAGTTAACCCATATGTGGTTAAAATGGGCTCTGAGAAATCAGCCGCCGTGCGTGTTTGTATTATGGGCTTATTAAACAAATTTGCAGGCGTGATCGTGCCGGTGATTTTTGCTGCAGTGGTAGTAAGCGGTGTTGTAGATGGCGCAGGTAAACTATCGCAAGAACAAAAAGATATTATGGCTAATAGCCTGATCATGCCCTATGTATTGATTGCAGCTTTAATCATGTTATTTGCCGCATTTGCTAAATTTGCTCCATTACCTGATTTAGTTTTTGATGAAGACAAAACATCAAACGGTAAAGGTGAAATTAAAGAAACGCTTGCACACCCACACTTGGTTTTAGGTGTTGTTGGTATTGCACTATACGTTGCTGTTGAAGTTATTGCGGCAGACACAATTGGCTCTTACGCATTACAAATTGGCGTTGCCGACTACTCAGTCATGACCTCTTATACTATGGCGTGTATGTTGATTGGTTACGCAATTGGTATTTTGACTATTCCGCGCTTTATGAGCCAACAAACAGCGTTATTAATGTCGGGTATTGCTGGTATTATTACCGTGTTGCTAGTGGTACTTGGCAGCAATGATTCATTCATTATTTCAAACTTATTATTAGTGCCATTTGGTGGCCCTGAGTTACCGGACCCTCTTTTGTGCATTGCGTTATTAGGCTTTGCTAATGCAATGGTTTGGCCTGCTATTTGGCCACTGGCTTTAGCTGGTTTAGGTCGCTTAACAGGTACTGCATCAGGCTTACTTATTATGGGTATTGCCGGTGGTGCACTCGGCCCATTGTTAATTGGTTTAGGCAATGTTGCTGGCCTTGGCGCACAAGGTGCATATATTGTCATGATCCCAAGTTATGTATTCATTTTATTCTATGCCTTAAAAGGCCATAAGATGAGAAGCTGGTAGTAAATTAGCAAACTAATTTTAAAGTTATGCAAAGCCGCGGTACGCCCATCACCGCGGCTTTTTTGATCGTAAACTAAAGCCATCAGCTTTCAGCCGTCAGCTATCAGATGAAAAAGTTAGCGAGTTAGAAAGAGTAAAGGGGAGAGGTACGAGCTTCGAGGGCCGAGATGCGAGTTGTAGGAGGCGTTATAACGCTGAAAAATTGAAGGGGTAGGTACTCCAACCTAAAACCAACGCTATGCTGTTAGCACCTAGCACCTAGCACCTAGCACCTAGCACCTAGCACCTAGCACCTAGCACCGTAGGCGTGAAATTTATTTCGCGCGATGATCTATTTAAAACGTGTCATGTAAGCAGAACGACTACATATTTCATTTACTACGCGATATAAAATCGCTGCTACAATTTTGAAAACTTACAACCCGCAACTCGCAACTCGCAACTCACTAACTCACACCCGCAAAAAAGCCGTGGGATTTTCATCACACGGCTTTTTAAATTTCGCTAAAACATTTTATTAAAACGAGTAGCTGTAACCCAGTTGTAGGCTACGTGGTTTGCCAGGTTGAATACCACCGTTTGCACGGTTTGCAACGTAGGTTTTGTCAAACAGGTTGTCTATTGTTAAGTACACTTTTTGTTTGTCGTCGATTAGGTATTTAGCAGCTAAATCCCACACAACGCGGCTGTCGATTGCATTGCGACCTGAGTCTGTTAAGTCTGCGTGTGCATCAGACACGTAACGCATTTGTGTATCGAATACAAAGCTTGAGAATTCAGCACCTACAGAAAGCGCTAATTGGTTTTCAGGTACGTATGGCATTGCATCGCCTTTTTCTACGCTACCCCAAAGATCTGATTCAAATGCATTATCGAACTCAGAATCAGTGTAAGTGTATGTTAAGCGAACTGGGAATGAAGCTGCGTTTGTAGCAAACACTTTACCTGCGCTTAGCTCAAAACCAGACACCGATACTTCACCGTAGTTGTATTGATCGCCAATGTTGTCATCGCTACAACCAACAGACGCAGTACAGTTACCGTGCATGTTTGTGTAGTCAGAGTTAAAGTAAATTACTTCACCTTGAATGCCAGTGTAATCGTAACGACCACCTAGCTCAATGTTGACACTCTCTTCTTCTTCTTGGTTTGCATTACCAGGGGCTGCTGGTGCGTAACCTTTTTGAATACCAGCAAGCAGCGTTAGGTTGTCGCTTACTGTGTATGTTGCACCTAGAGATGGCACTAAGATCTCAGTGTCGTTGCTGATGTCTTTTGTTAAACCATTTTCACGGTTTGGATCAGACTTAGCCCATTCAACACGCTTGATTGTGATGTCTTCGTAGCGAAGACCAGCACTAATTACTAATGCATCAAGTGACCACTCATCTTGAATGAAAAGGGTAGTCGCTTCGGCGCTATCTAAACGGTTACTGTTTGAACCTGGAACGCCTTTTTCTGTTAGCGTCATTGATAAGTCTTGATTAAGCGTGTATTTGTCTTCCCACTGGAAACGATCCATTTCATCTTCATGGTAACGTGCTCCAACAGTAAAGTAGTGGTTACCTGCAGGAATATGGAATTCAGTTTGTAAGCCTTTTGCTTGGTAATCACGGTTATTTGCTTTTACGCCAACACCCTCAATACCTTCGCTCGTTGGGTTTGCTTCAAATTCACTGTATTGCTCAAGGTAACTTGTGCTTACTTTACTTGCTTTATACCAGTTACGGTGGAAGTCGTTTAAGTAAGCTGTAGCAAGTAGCTCGTAACCTTTACCAAAACGGTATGCATAGTTAATTTGGTATGCATTGTGTTGTGTGTTCATTTCGTCGTTTTGCGATGCAGCATAACGACGATAAGGGGTTGCTTGGTAATCAGCGTCAGTTAAACCCATGTAAGTTTCGTCAGAACGCTCGTCTGAGTACTTTAATTTCATTTCTAGGCTGTGTGCTTCGTTGTCACCAAAGTCAAAACCAAACTTTAATAAGAAATCGTTCTTTTCAAAGCCTGTGTTGTCGCTGCCAACTGGTAAGTCTTTAAAGCCATCTGCGCCGTAAGTAAATACTTCTACAAGGCCAGCAGCGTTGTTTTTCTTTTTACCGAAGTAAGCATGACCTTTGTAGAAACCATCGCTACCAAGTTCAGCGTTAAGTAAACCTTTAGAGCCTTCTGTTGGTAAGCTACGCGAAACTAAGTTTAAAACACCACCGGTTGTACGCGGACCATACTTAACAGAAGCAGCACCTTTTAGTACTTCGATAGACTCCATACGACCCATAGTAGGGAAGTAGTAAGCAGAAGGAGCAGAGTAAGGTGCAGGTGCGACAAGTACACCATCTTCCATTACAGAGATTTTGTCGTTACGGCCTGTGCCTGTACCACGCATACCGATATTAGGACGAAGACCATAGCCGTCTTCTTCTTGTACATATACACCAGGTACAGCACTTAAAACACGAGAGATATCAGTGTATTCAAACTTTTCTAGTTCTTGCTCGTCTATGAATGTAGCAGAACCTGGAATATCGTTAATTGCAGATGCAGAGCCAATTACAGTGATTTGCTCAAAGTTTTTCTCTTCTTTAGTTACATCTTTTGCAAAAGCATTCGCGCTTAAAGATAAAGCGACCGCAGTCGAAAGCGTAGAAACAATAAACTTAGGTGTCATTGTGTGTCCTGTGTATTTAGATTTTTTTAACGGGCGCAATTAAAACATGTAATATAATGCGAATCAATCCTATTTGTAATAAAAGCACTGTTATCTGTAAGTTGTTGTATTCATTTATTTAAATAAATTACAGTAGTATTGTAATATCATTCTGGTTCGGTGATGTGTTAAGTAAAACTTAACAAGTTAGCGAGTTAGAAAGGGGAAAGAGCAAAGAAGCTTTAAGCTAGATTGTGCCTGCACATAGTTAAATTGAAATGCTCGCCTGTAGGCGTGAAATTTATTTCGCGCGATATTTCTTAAACAACGGGTAATTCGTAGGTCGGGCTTTAGCCCGTCAATGTTAGTGATTATGTGTCGCCATAAATGACGATCTACAATATTTTTTTGCACAAAGAGAAGAGAATGAGACACGCCAAAAGAGAGTTTTGTTTTCCTCTAAAGCGAAGCGTCTCTTGTCCTCTTTGTGATTTTTACTTTCTCTATGTAGCGCGAAGCGCCTCGGTGTACTCTGTGGTTCAATATTTTTTGCACAAAGAGAAGAGAATGAGAAGTGAATGAGTAACCCAATAAAAATTATTAGTTACTATCCTCTAAAGCGCAGCGTCTCTTGTCCTCTTTGTGAATATTCATTTTATTATGCGATATGAAATCGCTACTACAATTTTGCTAACTTGCTAACTTGCTAACTTGCTAACTTGCTAACTTGCTAACTTGCTAACTTGCTAACTCACACCTATGTCAAACGCAGGGCGATGAACTCAGCAAGTTTATCGACGGCGGTTCCTGGGTCTTCAGTGCGTTTAATTAAACTAATACCTATTTGCCCAAGTTCAGGTAGGTCTTTGGTTTGTAATTGGTAATTCAGCTCATTAGGTACGGTGCTTTTTGCGAGCACAGTAATGCCTAAGCCTTCTTTTAACGCGGCAGTCAGGCCGGTTAAGTCAGCATTACTGTAGGCAATACGGTATTTAATACCGGCACTTTGTAGTGCTTCTATTGCTCTGCGGCGATAAATACATCCCTCAGGAGCGGTGACTAGCGTTACCACATCGTTTTGTGCAAGGTTTAAATCGCCTACCCATACTAATTGGTCTTGCATAAAAATAGGGAACTTGGCTGACTCTAGCTCTTCGTTTAATGCCAGTACTAAATCGAATTGATCTTGGCGCGAGACCGACAACAAATGTTTACTCAAGCGAGAGCGAACTTCTAGTGATACATCCGGGTAGAGGGCAACGAAGTCACCAATGATTGAAGGTAGAATACGTGCAGCAAATTCACTGGGGATCCCCAAGCGCACTTTACCTGTGACATTTTCGCTGGTGAACTGCTGCAAAATAGCATCGTTTTGTTGCAGCATTTGTTTAGCTAATGGCATAAGCAATTCGCCATATTGATTAAGTACTTGGCGCTGACCTTGCTTTTTAAATAGCTTATGGCCAAGCATGTCTTCTAGGCGCTTAATTTGTAAGCTCACAGCAGGTTGCGATAGCCCCAATAATTCACCTGCTTTGGCAAACCCGCCAACTTCAACAACGGTTACTAAAGTACGTAAGCTATCGGTAGAAATGTTCTTCATTAAAAAATTCTATTTATAGGGCTATATATATAAGCATTATTTATCAATTGATAAATAATTACAATTTGTTGTTGCCAGCACGGCGCAATATACTTCAAGCATTAACGATTGATAGGTGTCACATATGACTTTTACGCCAATAATGTTTGCTCGCCACAGCCAAGCTGAGACTCCAGCAGATAATGTGCTACGAGCTAATAGCGATATTGCCATTATGGATTTTAGTGGCACTGAAGCAATCCCATTTTTAACGGCTATTTTAGGTCTTGATATTAATAAGCTAACTGCTAGCGGTTTAGGCTTACGTAGTTCATTAGACGATGACCTAACAAGCAGCTACGCTTATGCCCTGTACTACTTTAACGAAACTGCATTTCGTTTTGTGCTAGGTAAAGATGCTAGCGTGCAATTACAGTCGCTTATTAATGAGCAACAACTACGTTACGACATTGATTATGTAATGCGTGACGATTTAAGCGCGCTAACCCTAAGTGGTGAGCAGGCGTTTGATGCCTTAGTAGACAGCTTTAAGCTAACGCCGGGGCTGCGTTTATCAGACATGCGCAGTTGTTATGGTGCACAAAGCGGTGAGGTATTTATTACTGCGATAGATAACCAAGCAACACAGCAATTTCAGCTGGTGGCGCGCCAAGCAGAGCTTGATAAATGGCAAACGCACTTACAGCAGCTCGGTTTTGATTTAGCCTTAGCCAACGTTGCTTAAAACATAAAATTTTTAAAACAGCTACGCACTTAGGTGTTTAGCTGTTTTTTAGTTACAAAATCGCAATTTGGGTGTGACAACTGTGCAACTAATGTATAATCGCCGCCCATGTTATTCCCCCTCATTAAATTGAGGCCACGCCCCACA
>MDTG01040716.1_pt1 | contig 11191 bp, 9 predicted proteins | sample 811421 | NCBI WGS metagenome assembly MDTG01 (sample SAMN05326645, study PRJNA326480) | marine metagenome | isolation source: seawater | place: Pacific Ocean: South East | collected 2011
TTAAAATATATTGATAAAATACATCTTGAATATAAAATCATTTAATAATGAAAACTAACACAATTAATAAAAAAGAAATAGAAAAATTTTCTAAGATTGCTGAAGAATGGTGGGATCCAGAAGGAAAATTTAAGCCATTACATAAATTTAATCCTATAAGAATCTCCTATATAAGAGATAATATTGTTAGCAGTTTAAAACTTAAAAATAAAAGAAAACCTCTAGAAAAAATTAAAATTTTGGATATTGGTTGTGGGGGTGGTTTATTATCTGAGCCTATGAGTAATCTTGGAGCAGAAGTAGTAGGTATAGATGCCTCAGAAAAAAATATTAATGTTGCAAAACTTCATGCTAAAAAAAACAACTTAGATATAAATTATATCTGCACATCTCCTGAAAAATTTAGTCCAGATTATAAATTTGATGTAATTCTGAACATGGAAATTGTAGAGCATGTTGATAATGTAAGCCTATTTTTAGAGTCTTGTTCAAATCTTTTAAGAAAGAATGGCGTAATGTTCGTAGCTACTCTCAATAAAACTTTAAAATCATATATATTTGCCATCATCGGTGCGGAATATGTTATGAGATGGCTTCCAATTGGAACACATTCATGGGAAAAATTTGTGAAACCTGAAGAACTAATTAAGATTTTAGGAAATTATAATTTAAGAATAGAAGAATTAAAAGGAATGAAATTTAATCTAATTAGAGATGAATGGTCTCTTAGTTCTGATAAATCAATTAATTACATCTGTAAATTTATAAAAGATTAGTTCTTTTTATCTTCTATCCAAGGTAAAGATTCTGCTTCTATGCCTTCCTCTCTCAATTCTTTTATTTCTTTCTTAGACGCTATTCCATAAATTCCTTTATCTTTATTTTTTTTATCATAATGAATAGATCTTGCTTCATATGCAAAATTTTCACCTACATATTTAAAGTTGCTCTTGATAAATTTTTGATATTCTTTAATTTTTTTACTGATTTCATTAACTTTAAAATTTTTATTAGAAATATTAATTTTTTCTCTACTGATCAATTTAGGTGCCATTAAAGATTTTTCTACTTGCGTTGAGTTACAACTGTGGCAAGTCAAAAGATTTCTATTTTTTAGTTTTTCATATTCTTTTGATGTCGCAAACCAACTATCAAAAGATAAACTACATTTTTTGCATATCAATTTATATTTAATCACATTTTTTAATTAGTAATTATTTTCTAAAATTCAACTCTTTAACTTCTGTAATCAGTGTTAATTTCAATATATTTTTGTGTGAGATCCATTGTGTAGACAGTAAAATTTTTTGATCCACCAGCTATATCTACATTAATTTCAATGTTGTCATTTTTCATATATTCTGATCCTTTTTCTTCAGTATAATTAGTACTCAATTTTCCACCATGAATGATTGTTAATTCACCAAACTTTATTGTTAACTTTTCAATATCAAATTGAATTCCTGCTTTACCAATTGCCATAATTATTCTCCCCCAATTTGGATCTTCACCAGTAATCGCAGTTTTGACTAAGGGAGAATTTGCTATTGAAAAACCAATTTTTTTTGCATCTATTTCTGTTTTACAGTTACTAACATTTATTGTGACAAATTTTGACGCTCCTTCTCCATCTGCTACAACTCTTTTTGCTAAATTCAAAAGAACTTTATTCAATGCTTGATCGAAATCTAAAATTTTTTCATCATTAATATTAGAAATTTTTGAATGTTTGATTTTTCCGGTAGAAAATATAGTTACCATATCATTCGTGCTAGTATCACCATCACAACTAATTGCATTAAAAGTATTTGTAATATTTTTCTTTAATAATTTTTTTAAAATATCATTAGGAATATCAGCATCTGTGAAAATATATCCTAATGTTGTAGCCATATTTGGTTGAACCATACCTGAGCCTTTTGCTATTCCAAATATTTTTACTATGCTATTTCCAATTGAACATTCTTCCATTGACATTTTGGGCTGAGTATCTGTTGTCATTATTCCTAAAGCAGCTTTCATCCAAATATACTTATTCTGGGTATATTTAATTTTTTCTATTAACTCTGAAATTTTATTTTTTATTTTCTCTTCTGGAAAAAACTCCCCAATTGTGCCTGTGCAGCCAAAAATTATTTCCTTTGGTTTAATTTTTTTAGGTAGATCTTCATCAATTTTTTGCTTTTCACTTAAAGACTGTGAAAGTATTTCAGCAATTTTTTCTAAACTTTTGTAACCTTGTTTTCCAGTAAAACAATTTGCGTTTCTTGTATTAACTAAAAGTGAAAATATTTTTTTAGCTTTATTTGACAAATTCCACTTTATATTCTCAGAAATAATTTTTGATTGAGTATATACTGAAGCATAATTTGCACCTTCTCTAAAATAAAACAAAACTAGATCATCTCTAGAGTTTTCATATAAGTTGGCACTTACAGTTGAAACTGACACACCTTCAATGTGATCTAAATCCTGAAACTCCTTCATTCTCTTATTTTTTGACTTGGAAGTTAGAAAATTTGTTAAATTGATACCCATAGTATTTAAATTAAATATTTAATCCTTATATTAAAGGATATATGTAAATAATATATCAAAAAATTTTATGTTAAATCCGTTAAACTTTATCTCTAAGTTCATTAAATCTAATAATCAGAAAGAGTTAGAAAGAATATCTAAAATTGTCGAAAAAATAAACTCTTTAGAGGATTCAACACAAAAATTAAGAGACATAGATTTTCCAAAAAAAACAGCTGAATTTAAAGAAAAAATAAAAGGTGGGGCATCTTTAAATGATATTCTCCCTGAAGCCTTTGCATTAGTAAGGGAAGCATCAAAAAGAATTAGAAACGAACGTCATTTTGATGTTCAGTTAATTGGCGGTGTAGTTTTACATGAAGCAAAAATCGCTGAAATGCGAACTGGTGAAGGTAAAACTTTAACTATCACACTTGCAGCTTATTTAAATTCCTTAGTCGAAAAAGGAGTACACGTTGTTACAGTAAATGATTACTTGGCAAAAAGAGATTCTGAGGAGATGGGTCAGATCTATAACTTTTTGGGAATTAATTGTGGTTTTATAAATAATAATCAAAACGACTTTGAGAGAAAAAAAAATTATAATTGTGATATCACTTATGCAACTAATAGTGAGCTTGGGTTTGATTATCTTAGAGACAATATGAAATATTCTCAAGGAGAAATGGTTCAAAGAGAACATTTTTTTTCCATTGTTGATGAAATTGACTCGTGCTTAATTGATGAGGCAAGAACTCCTTTAGTAATTTCAGGTGCTGCTGAAGACAAAACAAATAAATACTTGGCTGTTGATAAATTAGTAAAAGTTTTAAAAAAAAGTGACTATGAAATAGATGAAAAAGATAAAAATATTCTTCTAACTAATGAAGGAATTACCAATGTAGAAAAGATTTTTTCTAATGCAGGTATTCTTAAAAATAACAATTTTTATGACCCAGAAAATCTAAACCTTGTTCATCATGTTAATCAAGCTTTGCGTGCAAATCATCTTTTTGAAAAAGGAAAAGATTATATTATTCAAGATGGCAATCTAAAAATTATTGATGAATTAACTGGTAGAATTCTTGAGGGTAGAAGGTTCGGTGATGGATTACATCAAGCACTTGAGGCGAAAGAAAAGATTGATATTCAAGCTGAAAATCAAACCTTAGCATCAATCACTTATCAAAATTATTTTCGCTTATATAAAAAGATTTCAGGTTGTACTGGAACAGCTGCAACAGAGTCAGAAGAATTTTATGAAATTTATAATTTGCCAGTAATAATAATTCCAACAAATAAAAAAATGATTAGAAAAGACTTTAATGATCAGATCTTTAGAACAGAAAAAGAAAAAAATAGTGCTATCATAGAAAAAATTATAGAATGTCATAAAAAAGGACAGCCATTATTGGTCTTTACCTCGAGCATTAATAAATCAGAGATATATTCAAAATTATTAAAAGATAAAAACATAAAACATTCAGTTTTGAATGCAAAGAATCATGAAAATGAAGCTGAAATAATTGCTAATGCAGGCAAAAAAAACTCAGTAATAATTACCACAAGTATATCTGGAAGAGGAGTTGATATACAACTTGGTGGAAAAAAAGGTTCAATATCAATTGATGAATTAAAAAAAAGTAAAGAAACTATAAAATCTCTTGGAGGATTATTTGTGATTGGTACAGAGAGAATGGAGTCTAGAAGAGTTGATAATCAAGCTAGGGGGAGATCTGGTCGTCAAGGGGATCAAGGAAGCTCAATATTTTATGTAAGTCTTGAAGACGATTTGATGAGAATTTTTGGATCAGAGTCTATGAATAATATTTTACAAAAACTAGGTCTAAAAGACGGAGAAAGTATAGATCATCCTTGGATAAATAAAGCCCTAGAAAGAGCTCAACAAAAAGTTGAGGCTAGAAATTTTGACATTAGAAAAACATTAATAAAATTTGACAATGTTTTAAATGATCAAAGACATGTAATTTTTTCTCAAAGAAAAAATGCTATGGATAGTGAACAAATTTTTGATTATTCAGCAGATTTTTTAGATGAAATAGTTGGTGAGCTTATTCAATTAAAAAAACAAAAAGCATCAAACCCTAATAATAAAAATTTTGATAATAAGCTTTTATCAATTCTTGGTAAAAATTTTAAAAACGATGAATTAGAAAATCTTAAATCTATAGATGATAATTTATTTAAAAAAGAAATTTTTGATAAATTTGAAAAAGCTAGGAATGATAGAACAAAAATTTTAGGAGAGAGTGGATCTAAAGAATTAGAAAAAAGAATTTTTTTACAATCAATCGACCTTAATTGGAAGTCTCATATTCAGTATTTAGAACAATTGAGACAAGTAATCGGCTTAAGATCTTATGGACAAAGAGATCCTTTAGTTGAATATAAAAAAGAGGCTTTTAGTTTATTTGAAGGTCTACTTGAAAAACTAAAACTTGATTTTATTTCTATTCTTTTAAATTTAAAAATTGTTGAAAATATAGGAAAAAAAAATGAAACACAAAATAATACAAATATAATTGATAATCCAAAATGTCTTCTAGTAATCAAGAAAAATCAAAAAATATCAAGAAATGACAGGTGTGAAGCAACAGGTAAAAAATTTAAAAATTGTTGTGGGGTTTTATAAAATTAGTGAAATTAACATTACAAAAATTCCCAATATACCAGCTAATAAAATCATATTTTTTTTAGATTTGATAATCTGACTTAAGCTTTTTTGATTTGATTCAAGTGAGCTGAGCTCATCTAAGTTTGTAATAAAACCTTTACTTCTACCAATTCTTAAATATTTATTTTTTCTACTATTATAAATTTCGTTTGGTGACATCGAATTGAAGTAGTTTAGATTTTTTACTATAGAACTTCTTACATTTTCTAAGATTAAATCTTTATCTCTATGTGCACCACCAATAGGTTCAGGAATAATTTCATCTATAATTTCAAGCTCATATAAGTCTTTTGCTGAAAGTTTCATTGCTTTAGCAGCATCAAGCATTTTTTTTGTATCTCTCCATAAAATTGTTGCACATCCCTCAGGAGAAATAACTGAATAAACTGCATTTTCTAGCATTACTACTTTATTAGAAGATGCAATTGCAATTGCACCTCCAGATCCACCCTCACCAATTATGATAGAGATGGTAGGAACCGTCAAGCTCATGCAGCACTCTATAGATTTAGCAATGGCTTCTGCCTGGCCTCTTTCTTCTGCACCTACTCCTGGATATGCGCCAGGTGTATCAATAAATGAAATGATTGGTATTTGAAATTTTTCAGCTAATTTCATTAAACGAATTGTTTTTCTATAACCCTCAGGTCTCATCATTCCAAAATTTCTTTCAATTCTACTATCAAGATCATCTCCTTTTTCTTGTCCTATAATCAAAATAGATTTTCCATTAAATTTTCCAAAACCAGCTAATACGGACTTATCATCACCATAATACCTATCCCCAGATAATGGTATGAAATCCTCAAATAAATTTTCGATGAAGAATTTAGATTTAGGTCTATCTTCGTGTCTTGCAACCATTGTAGTTTGCCAAGGATCTAAATTGGAATAAACAGACTTTAATTCTTTATCCAATTCTTCTTGGGTTTTTGAAATTTTGCTTGTATCAACCTCTGATAAACCACTTTGGTTATATGGATCTTTGAGTTTTTCTAATTCCGCCTCTAGATTTTTAATTTGGCTTTCAAAATTAAGATAATTTTTCATTAAATATTCAAAGAATAATTATGAAAAATGACAACAAAATGTCAATGCTTCTAAAAATTATTTGACATAGTTTTGTGGTGGTTTTAGAAAAGATATGATGAAAACGGATTACCAAACTGTAAATAATCTCAAAATCTCGAGAGATTTATACTCTTTTATAAATGATGAATTGTTGAAAGATACTAATATTACTGCTGAAAAGTTTTGGTCTGGATTTGATCAAGCTGTCCATGAACTAGCGCCTAAAAACAAAGAATTAATACAAGTGAGAGAAGATTTACAAAAGAAAATAGATGAATGGCATGTGACAAATAAAGGAAAAAAAATTGATATCAAAGAGTATAAAAAATTCCTCAGTAAGATTGGCTACTTAGTAAAAGAAGGGGCAGATTTTAAAATTGAAACTAATAATGTTGATGATGAGATTTCTAAAATAGCTGGACCTCAATTAGTAGTTCCAATAATGAATGCAAGATACGCACTTAATGCCGCCAACGCACGTTGGGTAAGTTTATACGACAGTCTTTATGGAACTGATATTATTGAATCTGAAGAAGGAGGAAGTGAAAGATATGACCCAAACAGAGGACAAGAAGTAATAAAATATGTTAGAGAGTTTTTTGATAAACATATTCCAATAAATGGCACTAGCTGGAAAAATATTGCTGGACTTAAAATATCAAATAACAATTTGATAATTTTAAAAGATGACTACGAATATAGTCTTGTTGATGAAAAAAAATTTATAGGTCATCGGGGTGATGCTAATAAACCTGAAGCAATTATACTACAAAACAATAAACTTCATTTTGAAATTATTATTAATCCAAGAGCTTTTAGTGCTGCGCACGATATAGCTGGAATAAGTGATGTAATTGTAGAGTCAGCAATTTCAACTATTTGTGATAACGAAGATAGTGTTGCTGCAGTTGATGCCGAAGATAAAATAATTTGTTATAGAAATTGGCTCGGATTAATGAAAGGTGATTTAAAGATTAGATTTGAAAAAAATGGTAAAAACTTGGAGAGAAAATTAAATCCAGATAGAAGCTATATTTCTAAAAATGGTAAAGGTTTAAAATTACATGGAAGAAGTTTGCTTTTAATTAGGAATGTCGGTCACCTTATGACTAACCCATCAATATTACTTAAAGATGGAAGTGAAATACCTGAAGGCATTATGGATGCATTTATAACAACTGCAGCTGCATTACATGATTTAAAGAATAAAAGAAATTCAAAAAGTGGCTCAATATATATTGTAAAACCAAAAATGCATGGCCCAGATGAGACGGCTTTTACTGATTTAATTTTTACAAAGGTTGAGGAGCTTTTAGGTTTAGAAAAATATACTTGTAAAATTGGAATAATGGATGAAGAGAGAAGAACCTCAGCAAACCTTAAAGAATGTGTTAGATCTTTAAAAAATAGAGTTTTTTTTATTAACACAGGATTTCTTGATCGAACAGGTGATGAGATGCATACCTCAATGGAAGCAGGACCGATGATTAAGAAAGGTGACATGAAATCCTCTACATGGATTTCGGCGTATGAAAACAATAATGTTGATATTGGTTTATTGTGTGGTTTTTCTGGAAAAGCACAAATTGGAAAAGGCATGTGGGCTGCTCCAGATATGATGAAACAAATGATGGCTGAGAAAATTGGTCAATTAAAGTCTGGTGCTAATTGCGCGTGGGTACCTTCACCAACAGCTGCTTCGTTACATGCTCTGCATTATCACGAAATAGACATATTTGATCAACAAAAAAAAATTTTAAATAGAAAAAAGGCTTCACTAGATGATTTATTGACTATTCCTATTGCTGACAGACCTAATTGGTCAGTTGATGAAATTAATGCTGAAATTTCTAACTCTGCACAAACATTATTAGGCTATGTTGTTAGATGGGTAGATCAAGGGGTTGGTTGTTCAAAAGTTCCTGACATAAATAATATTGGGCTTATGGAAGACAGAGCAACATTAAGAATATCATCTCAACATATAGCAAATTGGATACATCATGGGATTACAACAAAAATACAAGTAACGGAAATTATGAAAGCTATGGCTAAGGTAGTTGATAAACAAAATCAAAATGACAAAAATTATGTAAATATGAGCGATGATTATGAAAATTCTACTGCTTTCAAGACAGCCTGCGATTTAATTTTTAAAGGCACAAAACAACCCTCTGGTTATACTGAGCCCCTACTGCATTTAAATAGAGCAGAAAAAAAATCTATTCAGAGTTAATTTTCGATCTATTTTTAAAAGCAGAGAACAACGTACCATCATCTAAACTTTCTATTTCTCCTCCTACTGGTAATCCTTGTGCAAGTTTAGTTATTTTAGCTTTAGAGTTTTTTAGGCTATTTTGTATGTAAAATGCAGTTGTTTGACCTTCAACAGTAGCACTTGTGGCTAAAATTACTTCTTCAATGTTGTCTTTATTTACTCTCTCAACTAATGAATTAATTAATAAATCTTCTTTTCTTTGTCCAACTGAGGCAAGTGTACCGCCTAAAATATGAAAATATCCCTTAAAAATATTTGAATTTTCAATTGACCACTGGTCAGCAATATCCTCTACCACACAAATTTTATTAAATTTTTCTTTAACATTTTCACAATTTATACAACCAGATAAGTTAGATTTTAATGCTCCACAAAAATTACATCTGGTAACATTTTTATAAATTTGTGCTAATGAATTTGCGATTGGTTTAACAAGCTCTTCTTTGTTATTTATAAGTTTAAGAACAATTCTTTTAGCAGATTTAGGTCCCAATCCCGGAAGTTTTGAAATTAATCTTATTAAACTTTCTATCTCATTTATATTTTGCATTATTTTTTAAAAAGGCCACTTAAACCTGGAATACCCATCCCACCTGTTGCTTTCGATATTTCCTCTGTCGTTTTAGTTTTGATTTTACTTTTTGCATCGTTATGAGCTGCAATAATTAAATCTTCAACTATCGACTTATCCTCTTTAAAAGTTTCCTCTGAAATTTCAATTTTTTGCATTTCACCCTCGCCATCTAAAATTACTTTTACTGAGTTTGCTCCAGACACTCCCTCTGCTTTTATCTTTTTTATATTTTCCTGGCTCTCTTTCATTTTAGCTTCCAATTCTTTAGCTTTATCTAATATCTTATTAAAGTCAGTCATTTTCTTTTTCTAATTTTTTAGATACCCTTGTGAGAATTGCATCTGGAAATTTTTTGAGGATAGTTTCGTATATGTCTGATTTTTTTATTCTTTCAATTAATTCTTTTTTTTCATTTTGCTTTTTTTCTTTAATTGAAATTTCTCCTTTAATTTTACTAAAAGCAATTATCCATCTTTGACCCGTCCATTCAAAGAGTTTTAGAGTTAGATCTTTGACAAAGTTTTTATCTAAATTTTCATTAAAAGATATCTCAACTCTATTATTTTGAAAACTAACAAGATTTACATTTTTTTCTAATTCAAACTTTAATTTCATTTCTTTCTTTTCAACGCACGTTTCTAAAAGTTGATTAAAAGATTTTATTGAAATATTTTTCTCTGTTTTTATTTCTGTCTGAGTTTCTGGTTTATTTTTTTTTTCTTGAACTATATTTTTTATTTGATCTATTGTATCTTTTTTAAATTCAGTAATCTTTTCTGTTTTATTAAATACTGGGATATCTGAATTACTAATTTCATCTTTCTCACTTTTGAAAGATTTTAGATACATTAATCTAATTAAAAACATTTCGATTGATAAATTTTGGTTAGAAACAATATCTAGCTCTTCTAAAGTTTTTATAGCAAATTGCCAAAATAGAATTAATACTTCGGGATTTATACTATTAGAAATTTCTTTTATATCTAAAAACTCTTGATCATTTAGAGAAAAATTTACACTTTCTGAAGTAATTAAGTTAATGTTTTTAAAATAATAAATTAATTCTAAGAAGTCACTCAAAAAAACTTTTGGTTCAATACCTTGATCAAAAATTTTTCTATAAATCTCTATTACTTTATCCTCTTCACCTTGTAAAATTAATTTAAAAAGTTGTATTAGTTGAGATTTGTCAAAATAGCCAAAAATTTTTTGGGCTTGGTTAAGATCTAATTCTTCATTTTCTTTAACACTCAAAAGTCCTCTATCTAGAAGAGATAATGCATCTCTTACTGAGCCCTCAGAAATTTTTACAATTAACTTTAGAGCATCATTTGACACAAGGCCTTTTTCTTTTTCTTTAATTTCTTTTAAAAATTTTAAAAGATCATTAGATCTTATTCTTGATAAATCAAACCTTTGACATCTAGATAATACTGTTATTGGTATTTTTTTTATCTCTGTAGTGGCAAAAATAAACTTCAAATATTCTGGAGGTTCTTCCAAAGTTTTTAATAAAGCATTAAATGCTTGCTTACTTAGCATGTGTACCTCATCAATTATAAATATCTTATATTTAGATGAGCTTGGTGGATACCTTGAAAACTCTATTAATTCTCTGACATCATCAACTCCCGTTTTGCTAGCCGCATCAATCTCAAGTACATCCAAATGACTTGAATTTGAAATAGCTTCACAATTGTCACAAAAATTTTTTTTGCACAAACCATCAATACCATTTAAACAATTTATCGATTTAGCAACTACTCTGGCAATCGTAGTTTTTCCAATTCCTCTAATTCCTGTAAAAAGATATGCATTTGGAATTTTGTTTATTTTTATTGAATTAATGATTGTATCAACAATGACTTCTTGACCAATTAAATCGTCAAAAGTTTGAGGTCTATATTTAAGTGCTAAAATTTTAGAATTTTTGTTCATTGTTTTCCTTAGGAGACTAGAACCTGAATAACTGTCTTTACGACTGCTTCCGTTAAGATCTGGTCGGGTTCAAGCAGCACCCACCTCTAGCCTCCACAAAGTATTATAGCAGTAATAA
>MDTG01160739.1_pt1 | contig 11191 bp, 7 predicted proteins | sample 811421 | NCBI WGS metagenome assembly MDTG01 (sample SAMN05326645, study PRJNA326480) | marine metagenome | isolation source: seawater | place: Pacific Ocean: South East | collected 2011
GGTGATAATTCCATCAATGGGTGCCTCGAAAGTACTCTGCGTTTTGAATTGCTCGAGACCGACTTTGAGGGAGGCGGCCTGAGCTTGCAGCTGACTTTGTGTTTGCTCTATCCCGGATGCAACACCTAATTTCTTATCGCTGAGTGCGCCTTGTGCGCGAGCTATCTCACCTTGAAGCTGCTCTACTTGCATCGCGAGTGAACGCTCAGCCCCACGCGCTTTAATTTGAGCTAATTTTGTTTTGGCGCTTCTGATTCGCTGTCTGAGACTCTTTGTTGATGTGGCAAGATTTTTGTACTGTTGAAAATCAGTTGTGAAATTTTTCATCAGTTGAACTACCGGCGCAATGGATTCCAATATCGCCCCAGTTTGCGATATTTTAAAGCCTTGGTCGGTTAATAACATCAAGTCTTGCAAGCAGGAATTACATTTGGTGAAGTCTTGTTCAACTAAGGTTTCTAGTTGCTTGATATCTTTTTTTAGTTTTTGGTAGTCAGATTCCGATAGGGGATCTTCCGGGATTAGAAGCGTGTCACCTTTTTTAACGTTTCTCCCTTCCTTGACCAAAAGTGATTTAACTTTGAAGCTTACCGGCGTAAAAACTGGCATAAGTGCTTTGGCTGTTACTAAATTGCCGGGTGCTTCAACGGAAACAGGGATTTCCGTGAAGTGTGCATAGGTAGCTATTGAAGAGAGTGTGAGCAATAGAAGGTAAACAAATATTCTGGTTGTCAGCGCGGGCGGCTGGGCGATAAATTGAGCAGTTCCCCAAGCCACTTTTGAGGGTTTGTACCGTAATGCCTCTTTGGCGTTTTTATCGGCTAAGGATTGATCCGGATCAGCCAATGATAGTCCCCTTTTTACGAGTTAACGTAGCTTTGTATAGTGATGTAAATTGAAGTCAGAGTCAAGTCAGAGGCTGTATGCGTAAGGCGCCTAGCGTCCCAATAATATGACAAAATTGGTCGGATAAATGACGGCTTGGTCTGACAATTGGTTTGAGTTGTACATCACGCCATTTTTCCTCGAAAGAATCTTATTTACCATGAGAAATCGCTTTTTTAGTTTCGAGACCTTTAAAAATTTGTCGCGCGTTGTGTTATACGCAAATGATTACCGGTGCTTTCTTAAGTACATGCCTTGCAAATTTTTTAAACTCAGAATGTTCCATTTGAGGGATTTCTTTGATGTATCTTTGGTCGTATTCAAAATCTTTGCCGAGCCAATAATTATGTGCCGCGGTCACACAATTACTTTGCAATGTTTGATTTTTAAAATGCTGTTTCTTTTCAAATATTCCTCGACATGAAAGAAAGAAAGACTCACTTTCGATGCTGGACAAAACTCTTGTGATGCTCTCGTTCAGTTTAAGTATTATCATTTCTACTTTGTCGGATTCACATTCAAATCCGAATCCAAAATAGCCCGCGTCTAAGGAGTTAAAATTAAAGATATCTAACATATAGACGAAACCACTTTGTTTGCGAATTCGCTGATAGATGGGGCCGTTTTTTAGTTTGAGAATGAAAGTCAAAAGTAAAATCGAAAGATATTTATCATCGCCATAGGAAACACCTTCGTAGGCAACGCGCACCTTACATCGTGTCTGAATAATTTTTTCCGCAAATATTTTTCCATCGAAAATCGGCGTAACCCGTGATGGCCATTGTTTTACCGGCTCTGAGTTTGGAAATCGCCCTACTTCTTTCTCCAAAAACGGAAGGATCTGTTTTTTTTCAAGTGGTCCCGCATATGTAATTAGAATAAGATTTTGATTTGCCGAGCGCCGGTGTAGTTCTAAGAGATTTTTGGGTTGCAAAGTGTCTATATTCTGCGGAAGCCCTTTGGGCATGAAACTGTACGGGTGCGCCCCATAAAGTTTCTTTTTTAGGAAAAATTCATCTCTAAAATGCCATAAGAATTGTTTACTAACCTCGTTACACCTCTGTTTGATTTGACTATAATTTATAATTGTAAAATCAGGATTAGCTAAAAAGTAAAAGCATTCGATCAGCGCTTTTTTTGTATCATTTGCCTCCCCAGAAAGGTCGATACCATAAGAATGAATCCCACAAAACGCTTTGACTTGTACTTGATAATACGTGAGTCTGGTCTCTATAGCCTTTTCTAATACCTGAGATAAAACGTAAGTGGCCCCTTGGCTTTCTTGCGTTTCGTAAAAAGATCCGCCGCGAAATGAAATTCGACAATGAAACGTTTTCGAGCCCGTTTTGGTACGAATATAGTATGGAAACAGTACATCTGCTCGTCTATACGATGGCTCACGTGGACGTAATGGGTTCTCGGTAATACACCCTATACTGGGTGAGCCCTGCTGCACTCGTTTTAGCAATGACGTACGAAGTGTTTGTTCATAAGGCCTGGATGATTTAGACATTTCAATATACCAAAACCCATTTTTGCTGTGAGTTGTTTGAAGATAAGTTTCGTAAGAAAGAGAGCGAATGCATTCAAGATGTCTCAAGTGAAGATGCATATCATTCCACGAAGTCAAACTCTCACCTTGGTCGTAAACGTTGGTGATACTTTCAGCGTTTTTGGTTTGTTCTAAGAGGTAACTTTTTTTGGTGTTTTGAAATTCAGTGGCCGTTAATTGATGCGTGCTGTAATCGCGCAGTGTTTTCACCATTTTATGTATATTTATATCATTACATTGGCTATCAGAGAGTGCGCTTGTAAGAATTTCTAGGCTGTTTTCGGGGTTGGGTAAGAATTGTGCGTCTATAAAAGAACCGTGCTTTACGCTTTTCTTTAAATATCTCTGGTCGAGATGAGCGCATGCGCTTGCAGGTTGTGTATAAGGGCCAGTTGGCAAAACGTGATGTATAAAGGTTGTTTCACAGTCGCTATCGAAAAATGAAATTGGTTCGTTAAATTTGAAAAGAAGTTTGTGAGCATTTCTAAGCTCACCATTGTTCAGGGTATGGGTCTCTATATATTCGATAAGCTTGTTGTGGTCTTTTATGCCGCCTGAGATAAGGAAAGTCGCATTTTGAGCGTGATAGTGTTTGTCTCGAAACGCTTTTATTTGTTCTGCTGAAATTTTTGTGATGACTTCAGGTTTACCTATTAGTGGGTGTTTGTATCCGCCTGATTGTTCCAAGCGGTTTAACAAACGTTCGTAACTGCGTTGATAGGCTGAAGACATTATTTTGGCGTATTCTTCTAAAATTACCTTCCGTTCTTTGGCTACATCTTCTTCAGAAAAATCAAACGGTCGTAGAATGGATAGCAGGCCTGTAATGGCCAACGATAAATCATCTTTTAATACGTTGGCAAAAAATACCGTATTTAAGTGGCTGGTGTAGGCGTTCATTTTACCTGCAGCATTATCGATTTGATCGGCGTAAGGTGGTCCTTTGTTCGGACCAATTCTAAATGCAAGATGCTCTGTAAAATGTGCTAAACCCGCTTCTTCATGGGTTTCATAGCAGCTGCCCATGCGAATCCAAAGTTGCGTAGAGACAAACGAACAGTTGTTTCGTGGGAAAAAGAATACTTTTAAGCCATTATTGCAAACATGAACGATTGGACTCATGACAAAAAAACTCCTTAATAAAAGTCTATTAATTTTTATAGGTGATTTAAAGTAAACCAATGAACTTATTGCGATTTAGTTAACGCGTTTCTTTTTCAATAGGTATCATGTAAGTGGTTCGTTTAATCGAGTGGATTGTACCAGTTCCATGAACTTGAGTTTCTAAAAAAATTGAAGGGTAGCCATGTTAAAGGTATGTTTTTTCAAATGAAAAAGTTAAAAGTAAATATGCCTGATCTACCTTTACCGCCTTCCCCCATGGGAATGGACGCAGAAAAAATTTATAGCCGTGACCCTTTAGGAACACTGAGCACCATGGCGAGCTTTGGCGATGTTATTTCTTTTCGTTTATCCGGGAAACCTCTTGTACTGGTAAATCATCCAGACCTCGTTAAGGAGGTTCTAGTAAACCAAGCTAAAGTCTTTGGTCATGCTAAAGGGCTGCATCGGATGCGCTTTGATTTAGGCGAGGGATTGTTAACGAGTTCTGGGGAAGATTATCAAGCGCATCGCAGGATGTCGCAGCGCGCGTTTCGTGCAAGCAAAATACTTGAATATGAGACTGTTGTGAACCGTATCGTGAAAAAGGCTGTATTGAGTGTTTCTCAACCTCAAAGAGTGAATCTATCAAAGATGATGATGGAGATAACACTTACCATCTTGGGGAAAACATTATTCAGTTTTAATATGGAAGATCACAATAAGATTATTGTAGATGCGATGTCTCATTTGGTTAATATGAATTTTGATGAAGAAGGTACTCTTGAGGCACCTCAAATTACGAAAGCACGAATAGAATTAGACGCTTCGATTCATCAGCTGTTAAGTGAGCGAGAAAAAAAAGCTGATGTTCAAAATGATCTTTTTGATGAATTGAAAGAGTTCTTTAAGGAGAATCCAGAGCGCACGAAACGAATACGTGATTCTGTGTTAACAATGATTTTAGCTGGACATGAAACAACCGCAAGCGTGTTGGCGTGGTCTTGGTCTTGTTTACATAAGAACCCAGATGTCCTTCAAAAAGTCCAAACTGAATGTCGTACGAGTAGTATAGCGGAAGTTATCGGCACGGAAACACTTTCGTGGACGCAGGCGGTTTTATCTGAAGTCATGCGACTATATCCGCCAGTGTGGCTGACGGGCCGCAGAGCTTCCAGTGATACGGTTTTAGGTGGTTTCATGATTCCGCGAAATACGACGGTGATTATGAGTCAGTTTTTGATTCAACGTGATAAGCGATCGTTTGATTCGCCAGAGTTATTCAGGCCCGAGAGATGGCTATTTAATCATAATGTAACTCGCTTTAACTATTTTCCTTTCGGAGTAGGGCACCGTAAGTGTATCGGTGCTGATTTAGCATGGATGGAAGCCTCAAGTATTTTAGCGCATGCGTTAAAATATTGGGATGTGTCGTTTGTCAGTCAGCCCGTGAAAAACAAACAGGTCGGAATTACGATGCGGCCCCAGGAAGATATCTTGGCGATAGTCAAACCGCCGACAATGCGCAAAACAATAAATGAAAAAAACATGTGGACTACTTTATATGATTTACGTGGTATAACACCCAAATGGTTGTGGGAGGATGACGGTTTTCAAAGCGCCAAAAGATTTTTAGCAAATCTACCAATCGAATTTAAGGCGCACCCCTTTGCCTTTGAGCAAGATTTGACCGTACAAAATAACGCGAAAAGTGCCTCCCTAACGATGGGGTTCCCCGTTGAGAGTCTTTGGGTACATAAAGACAATGAGAAAGCACTGTGGCCACTCTTTATCGAAGCGTGTGGGGGCGTTGATGTGGCTGTTGACGAAGTGGCGAAAATCTTCAGGGAAGATAAGGGTTCCTTTTTAAGAGTCATGAGGCGTTTTTTCTGTGCGGTTGAAATAAACCCGGAAGGTACCTTTAGTATCAATGGTTTTGTTGCTACTTTTCGAGACCCACCCATCATTAACGATGCTACGAACCAGTTAGTACAGGCCTATGAAAAAATTTCACCTACCGGTTTTATGCCTAATTCTAAGGATTTATTATTATTAGAAAACTTATTCGGTAAGCATAAGATGGAGCATATAGGTGTTCCTACCGTTGAACAAGGGAACTTGTTTAAGGCATATCCAATGGGGCTGCTCGATTCGTTAATTCGTGTTTTACCTGTGAAGATCCAAAAAGAATTTTTTAGCCATAACCGAGATGAAGTTTTGGGGTTGGTGGCCGATTTAGCAAAGCACCAAACGAACCTTGTTTTAGACATACAAGATGGGGAACTTAAAAGAATTGGTATAGAGCTCAAGTTACGGCACCAAAAACAAAGGAAGCCCTCTGCGGAAATTGAGGCCATATTTAAGAATGGTTTTGTACGACGTACGTTAGAAAAAAAACGTCTTTTGGGGCTGCAACAATTTATAGAACCACAGCAAGTCGATATCAATAATGCGATGAGCCTTGCTCTAAATCACTTGAAGGTGTCTTTTAAGCCCGGTGGTGCAATTCAGTGGAAAGCCTATTGGGTGTACTTAAGTCAAATGCGCAGGTCTTGATAAATATAAGCCTTGACGTTAAGAGTATCTCCAACCGTAATTTTCAGGTGACTAATCGTGCTAGCATATAGAAAGAAGGGTTGGCCTATCTGTATTCTTGGGTAACGTGATAGCGATTCCAGCTTATTTTTATTAACAATATTTGCAAAGATAGGCGCTTGGAGAAAGTGGAGAAGTCGAGCAAAGCGTTTTTGAACGAGTTCTTGGAAAAGTCTGGGTTGATTAAATTGATCTTTGCTGTCCATTGGGAAAAAGTGTACTTCGATTCCAATGGTCGGTTGTACCGAGCCCTCAAAGTCTACACTAAGCGCAAAACTGAACTCAGGGTATTGGGCGAGAGTTAGTGAGACGTTTTGAAGTAACACTTTATTTCCTTGCCAACTTATCGCATCTAAAAAACCAGTGATTTCATTCGATTTAAAGTTGAAGGCAACAGTTTTTAACACGTGATTTCTGCGTTGCATAATGCCCAGTTGCATGAAATCGGCTTGTGGGGGCAGGTTCGCGATAAAATGAGCGATTGGAGGCCATACATTGTTCCAGTCATGGGTACTATATGTAGATTGAAGGTATTCCAAAATATCATTGGGCTCTGTTCGAGGATGAATATTTAAGAAAAGATTTTCCTCTGGCCCTTCGTAAGAAAAATCAGTTGCGTCGATCTCAATCCATCCAGGTACGAGAGCCTGGTCAGGCTGCCTTTGTGTTGTATATTTTTTTTGCCATCGTTTTTGTTCTTGAAGATCGTCTGGGGTAAATGCACGAGAGATAGGGGTTTCATTTCTAAACAATGGACCTAGGTTAAACGCCAGGTCGACATGCGACTCTTCGTTGAGGCGTGTTTCTAAAATCCAAGAGGAAAACCGAAAGAAACCGGGTATTTTGCGAGCTCTCTCTTTTATTTTTGTGTGTTGTTCAGTGGACCAGAGAATATTTTCTTGAAATGAAAGGAGTTCGTCACATATTTCTTCGAATGTTGTGATTGAAAATGGAGATGTCACTTTAGCTTTCGTGAGAGTCGGTTTGGGGTGATAAAGATTTTCTACGAAAAAGCCGTCCGTACCAAGTTCTTGTGCGCTTTGCGCTGTTGCGCACCACATTTTTTGTAACTCGGATAAGTCTTCTAGTTCGGCGGCGGTTATCGAGGATGGCTTAGGTGGTTCACAAAATAGCCAAGCCCATATTGCGTCGAAGACACCGCTGCTACCATTCTGCAGAATTTGGGTTAGTTCTTCAGCGGTTTTGAGTTCTTTTGTAATCTGGTTCATTTTATCCACAATCGTTTAAGGTGACGTTGAGAATTTGGTGCAATTCGATCTCGACCATGAATGATTCTCGTATTGTCAATGATAAGTATATTACCTTTTTGTACGTTTACGGCGTGGCATATTTTAGTTGCTTTGCGAATTAGACTTTGAAGCTTGGCAAGCGCTTCAAAGGTTTGGTTATCGTGAATGGAGTTCATTTGGACCATCCACGGAACGTAGTGAAAAACACCATCGTCTGATAGCATGGGATGAATGAGTCCATTATCATCTTTCACGAGTATGGTTTTGATGAGTTTGAGTTCGATCGTGGATAACTTCTCTAATATCGGTTTTGTATCTAGGAATTTAGTAGGTTCCTCGTTTTCCGGCGTCACCATTCCTAGCCACGCTATGTAGCGGGCGGGCGGGTCATCCATGTGGAGTGTTAACGGGCCGGCGGTACGCACTTGATAAACAGCACGGCTCTCGTCAATGCTGATATCGGTTCTCGCAATTATTTCTCCTAGGTGAGCACATAGAGCTTCAAAGCTTTGAAGGTCATAACTTCGTTTATCAAAAATCCAGCCATGGATTTCAAGATCGGATTTGATTGTTTCTACATTGTTCACACACATCGGTGCTCCTGTTGTTCATGCTTGGTCTAGCTGAAAAAGGTTTGTTGAAATTTCAGGCCACTAATGCTTGAGAAGCGAATATAAACGTTTTGTTGGGTCTCAGCGTTTTTATGTATTAAGGCATAGGGCTTATTGCCTGGCATTTCGATTGCCATAGCCGTAGGAAAGTGGGGGGCCTCTAAAAAATGAATCAGGTTGGTGTGACATTTAATAATTACAATACCCTCATCTGCAATATAGTCTTTTTTCTCAAGTCCATCGGGCGGTAACTGTTTGATAAAGTTCGACAGTGACTTTGGCTCGATGGCCTTTTGTGCTTGAACTCTAAAATTGGCCCAGTCGAGGTATAATGCATCACGAGCAGCACTGTCGTTGGGCTTTTCTCGCATCACTTCTTGGCTTATTAAAAAATAATGGTCAAGGCGCTCTATTTCAGTACCGGTTGTCTTGAGTGCGATGAAGTATTCTTCAACCGCTTTGTTTTCAAGGGGAGCATGTGCACAGAAGTTCGGAAAGTAGTCTGACAATGTTTCCTTTACACGCTCATGGTTATCCGGAAGCATACGGTTTAGAATGAAGCCATCATATACCCATTGGAAGTTTTCGTTGAGCCATTTTGGATCTTTAGCCTTACCCCTCACCAGTCCTGTGAGTAAATCTCGCTGTTGTTGTGCTATTTTTTTTCTTAGTTGCGACAAATTTGATTGAGCCTTTCAACGTCTTGCCGAACACGATCAAATTCAACAAAGTTATGTTCGCGCTCGAGATTGACCAGTTTTGGTGTAAAGCGCTTGATGGCTTCTACTAAGAGTTCGAACACGCGATCCGGTACATGTTGGCAGTGACAGTCAACATAATAATTCCATTCATGTCTAAAATACCCTCCGGCTACGTGTAACTCTAGAACCTTTTCTCGCGGTAGCCGATCCATAAAATCGATTGCATTAAAGTTATTATTCTGTTCCTCACAATATAGATTATGTAGGTCCAATAAAATACCGGCATCAGTTCTTTGGATCAAACCCAAGTAAAACTCATCCCAACTCATGGTACTGTTTCGGAGCTCAAATGGCATGGGGATATGTTCCAAAAGAAAAGGTGAGTTGTTATTTATTCGCTCTTGATAGTGCCGAATGTTTTCAACCGTGATGTCTAGTGTTTCATTGGTATATAAAGTCGGGATGTTTCCCGTTACATCCTGATTGCCTATCCGAGAACAAGTTAGGTGGTCTGACGTTAAAATGGGCTGATAGTTACCCCGAAGATTGGTTAAGCCTGGATCATGGTTTTCCAGAAAGTCTGCGCTGCAAAGGGAGTTACTTACAAAATGAAAAGAGTAGGGGAGTCTGAAGTGTCCAAGTTTGTCGCCAAGTTCTTCATGCGCCTGTGCTAGGTTAGCGCTAGAAAAGAACTCGTCTGGAACCACTTCGATCGCTTGTAAAAGGTCATCAGCTACTAAATCTTCAATAAGGCCCGTAAGAGGGGGAAGAAATGTCATACTGATCAATGTCATATAATAAACTTATCTTTTTCAGGCCTATGGAACCAAGAAAAAAAGCCGTATTCAAAGAGAAATACGGCTTTTTTATGTATATGCTTTAAGTGGTTAGATTTACCAGCATCTCCCACACCACTTTTTACCCGCTTTCGCATCATTTCTTCTGCTGGCACTTTTACGACCGCCGTTAAAAGCTTCCATTTCTTCATTGGAAAGGGAGATCGCAGGGAGCTCACCTGATTCTAAGGCGCTTTCGAACTCTTCTGCAGTGGTTTCATTGGCGATCCTGGCTAATAAAGCTACTGAGTTGGACTGTACTTCGCCACCTAGTTCGAAAGAGGAAGAAATGGTCTCAATTGCTTCTTGAGGGATTTGATCTGGAGAAATTTGACCTAGTTCTCGTAAACTATCGTATAATTTATTGATTTTATCTGACATGAGGAACTCCTTTTAGTGTTTATTGAGGCTCTGAGGAGCTAATTGCTGCCATTTTGAGCTACAAAGCTAGTATATATATCTCTTTAGAGCCTCGCTTCATAACAAAGGTTTCAAAAAAAGTGAGCAAGATCCTTTAATTTTGTGAAATAGCCGTAAAATAGGGCAACTTCATTTTAAACGTGTGAATCATTTTTCAAAATTCTCAATGGACAGTATCCTCCACCATGGTTTTATTTGAACAACTCAATGATAAAGACAAGGAGCGCTTTAGCCACGATTATGGCGGAATGTTAACCGCTGCACCTGCTCAGGTGGTTCAGTACGGGGAAAGCGTATCTGTGGCAGAAAGCTTCGTATTAGCAGAAGATGCGGAACTATCTGTAACCCTACGTGGTGCTGGTCGCGGCTGCGCTGGCCAATCACTATCAGATAGCGGTCTTTTAATTGAGCGCTATCAAAGAGCCGGCACTGTTAATTCCATAGATGGTTTTCACGTTAATTTAAATGCCGCATCTAATCTTTGCACTCTAGAGAAAGAGCTTAATAAGCGAAATCTGTCTTTACCTGTTGTACCTGTCTTCCTGAATCTGAGTTTGGGGGGCGTACTTTCCGCTGGTGGACTGGGGTTACATTCCATGACGCATGGTCAAACTGTGGAACACGTTGTTGACTTTTCATTGGTTACCCCCAATGGGGAAAAGCTTTTAGTAAACCTAACGAACTATGAGTTACTTTTTCGGCATGCTCTCTGTGGGCAAGGCCAGCTGGGTGTCATTGAAAATGCGACACTTAAAGCCGTTCCATATAAGCCTCTGACGCATTTTGCTCATTATGCATTTGACGATTTATCCTCATTTCTAAAGAGTTTAAAATGGATGAGTACCTGGGATGGTGATGGAAGCTTTCAATTTATAGGCTCTATTGGACTTGGAGAGCCTCATACTGCTTTGTACGGCGAAGATACAACGAGTGAAACATCTACTTTATTGGCGCCTTGGCTAAGGCAAGGGGGGAGCCCACGTACCTATGTGGAAAAAGATCATCGTCTAAAATATCATTATGAAATTGCTTTTAATACGCATGCAGTTCGTCGAGACAAGGGTGTCCTTTATTCTGCTTATTGTTTTCCCTATGAAGAGTTTTGCGAACACGCGCAAAAACTTTTATCGCTTTTAAAGGAGTACCCTCAGGCTGTTTCTTGCGTAACCCGGATTCCTTTTTACGTGATCAAAAAGCAAGCGGCATCACCTTATTTCCCTTTTTCTCCAAGAGCATTCGA
>MDTG01187815.1_pt1 | contig 11191 bp, 9 predicted proteins | sample 811421 | NCBI WGS metagenome assembly MDTG01 (sample SAMN05326645, study PRJNA326480) | marine metagenome | isolation source: seawater | place: Pacific Ocean: South East | collected 2011
CGGAAAGTATGGCACTGGAAGAAGACATGATCTAATAGGGTAAAATAGTAGTTATCGGGAAATGAGTGACATATCGGGAAATGAGTAGGATATAGGTAAATGAGAAAAAGGTGTAAAAAAGGCGCTACGTTCTCTAGATCTGTAAAAAGTGTGTAAAAAAGAATAAAATTGATGTTTTTTATTGGATGTTATTAAAAAGTATCAAAAGAAAGTCTTATTAAGAAGTTTTATTTAAAGAATGTCAGCAGCAAAGAATACCCAGATGCCCGTAGCCAGTCCTGAGAAGGTGGCGAAGAAGAGTCCTGAGAAAAAGAAGAGAGGGCCTAAGAAGAAGGTATTGAAGGAGGAGGAGGCGAAGGACCAGACGGGAGAGGAGGAGGTGAAGGACCAGACAGGAGAGGAGGAGGTGAAGGACCAGACGGGAGAGGAGGAGGTGAAGGAACCAGTGGAGAAGAAACGTGCAGCAACATTGTCTGCAAAGCACAATAAGTTTATCATGTATTCGTTTTATCTGATAAAGAAGATGAAGGAGGTGGACGATAGCATTGATACGGATGCGTTGATGAGACTGGCGCAAGTGTTTGGTTCGACAGAGATTCAGACGAAGTTGGTGGATGACTTTTTGAGTAGCGAGAAGGAGGTGAAGGCGTCAGTAAAGGACATAAAGAAGACGGAGAAGGAGGCGCAAAAGGCTTTTGTAAAGACGGAGAAGAAGTTTATTGCCAAGGTAAATCGCACTAAGATTGTCAATGTCAATCGAAATGACGATGGTGATATTATTTCCGTTATATTTGGAAAGGGAGCCAAGGCCGAAACTGTTTCTGACACTTCCCTTCTTTCCTCTTCTCTTGTCCTTGATGCTATTAAAACCAAGCTCTCTCCTACCCAAGACCTTGTCGCACAGATCGTCAGCGCCGCAAACAACAACGATAACAACAACGAACACGACGTCAACGTTAAACCTTTCCGATTCCTAGACACCGACTACCTTATTGATAATAACTCCCTTCTTTATCACCCTACACTACACACCCTTATCGCTCAATTTAACCACACCACCCAAACTATCACTCCTATCTAACCCCTCCCTCCCTCCCTTCTTTATTATTTAATAATTCAAACAAAATAAAAAATATATAACTAATAAGATAAAAAATATATAACTAATAAAATGATAAAAAGTTTTTTATTGACAACTCTTTTTTTATTTACTTCTGGAATGAATCCATTTATAAATAAAAAATCGCAACAAAACTACAGATTTTATATAGAAAAAAGATTTAAGCCTGTAGAAGAAGAAAAAACCTTAGAAATTAAACACAAAAATAAACTATTTAATAAATTAGAAAATAGTTTATATGCACAGATAGGAAGTAATCCAAAACATCAATCAAATACTTCATATTCTTTATTTGATGGAGATGGTATGATACACGCTTTATTATTTAAAAAAGGTGATATTACATATCAAAATAAATGGGTACAAACAAATAGATTACAATATGAAGATAAGATAGGAAAAAAGGTATATTTGTATTTAGCTGAATTTTTAGATAACAATGGATTATTTAATTTTATAATATATTCAATAAAAAAATTTGCAAACATAATACCATCAGTAAAGGGAACTGCAAATACTGCATTATTAAAATACAACAATAAATTATATGCATTACACGAAGGAGATTTACCTTATGAATTAGATATTAAATATAATCCTTTCAATATAACAACTGTTGGATGTTTGAAAAATAATAAAATATATAGCACTACAGCACATCCACAAATTGATATAAAAAGGGATTTAATATATATGACTAGTTATAATAATTATGACTTTACAAAAGGAAATTTTATATTTAATAGTTTTAATAAAGGTATGAACTTAATTAATCAGAAAAATGTGTCATTAATAAACAATGGGATTATTCATAGCATAGGGTTTACAGGAGATAAAATAATTATTCCAGATATGCCCATGAAGGTAGATCCTTTACGACTTTTGAATAAGAAATTACCTTTATATTTTGATAAAAAGAGCGGAATTACAAGATTTGGCGTATTAGATGTAGATAAATTAAATAAACCCGAATGGTATTATTTTTATGACAATTTTTACATATTTCATTTTTCAAACGCTTATGAAACAAAGGATGAATATATAATCTATGCTTGTGTAATGAAAAAACCAGATATAGAGTCTTTTATTCATTTTGAAAAAAATGATCCAATAAATCGCGCAAATGGAATATTAAGAGAAATTAGATTAAACAAAAAGACAAAACAAGGTTACATTATAGATAATGAAAAATTAAATAACCTGGGTGATTTAGATTTTCTTTATAACTTAGATTTTCCATATACTTCAAAATTAAATAATAAAGATGTATATTGTTCAATATTCGATGCAGATGATGCATCAATGTGCGGTGTATTGAAAGTAAGTACAAATAATTTTAAAGATTCGATACCTAATATTTTTTTATTTAATAAAGGAACATATGGTGTAGCGGAATTTCAACCAGTTATAATAGACAATAGAGAATATTTATTAGGATTTATTGAAAAGGAAGGTAAAAATCATATAGCATTAATAGATGTGATAAAAAATAAAATAGAATCTATTGAAATCCCAACAAGAGTTCCGCCAGGGTTTCATAGTATTCATTATCATATAAACGATGTATGATAATAATTCATAATATAAAATTCATTTTTTTACGTTCAGATTCTTCTTTTACTTTTGTGCGAGATCCTAAAAATAAAAAATATTTGTTAGCCAATTGAAAACGTTTTTTTACGTTTTTAGCATTAGGGTATAATGTTTTTTTATGTTTTAACATAGCTTCCAAGCGAACTTTCATAATCATACCTACTTGCCAAATTCTTTTGTGTGGGTATTTACCTTGTTTATACAAGTTTTCTAATTTATTGATAGTATCTTTGACATCAGTTACAGTTGTATATTTAATTGGTATAGTATCAGAGGGGTCTTTATCAATATAAACATCAAAACTTTTCTTTGGATCGTCTGGGTTATACAGAAATTGTTTTTTTGTTTTATTTTTTATATTAATTTTATTTTTTTTTGTATTATTTTTCATTATAATACAATTACATTAAAATTAATGTGCTAATCCAATAACACCACATGCCAATCTAGTGCCAGCGTTTCCAGTTTTTAAAGATTCTTCATTATCTCCTTTACCTAAATCATCTTCCTTATCGTGTATAATAAACATTCTTCCTAATACAGACGTTTTTTTATTTTTAAGAATACAAATATCTTTTACATAAAGTTCTCCTTTGGAAATACCATTTAATGATTTAATATTACCCAAATCACCGGCGTGTCTATCATTTGTATCTAATCCGCCATGATTTTTATTAAATGGATTAAAATGTGAACAAGCACTATTACAACCATCAGTTAGGTCTCCGTATTCATGTATGTGAAAACCGTGTAATCCATCAGTTAAACCTAATATTTCATAATTTATATTTAATCCATTTTTTAGTTCATTTACATAAATTTTACCAGTAACATTATTTTTATTTTGAGATAATACACAAATTCCTTTACTTTTCTTTCCGCCATTCAAGCAATCATTATACGGAGCGCAAGAAGAACGCATAGTAAATCCATTAATTCCTTGTTTACATTTTTTTTTTGTAAAGCGTCTTGGTAAAGAAAATACTTTATTATCAGAGTTTCGTTTGCATTTTTTAGCAGTTTTTCTGTGATTACAACAGTTATCCATATATATTTTATAATATATATAGATTTTACTTTTTTGGTTTTTTATTAGTTTTATTTCCTTTTTTTTGTTTTTTTCCAGCCGTTTTGGAATTAGATGATTTTGATATATTTTTTATAATATCTGGTATATGATTTATAAAATTATTATAATTTTTTTTATCATATTTTTTTTGAAAAACATGTGATTTTCCATATCCACGAGTTTCATTTTCTAAAGATACCGTATTCAATGTATCTCTTAACTTATAATATTCTATAATAGAAAGAAGTTCCTGCGAAATAACATCATAAAAATGTGCTATATCTTCTGCTTTTTGATGTCTTTTTTCAATAGAATTTAAGTTAAGAAAAACTACATCGTCCTTTAAATTTTTTTCATAGGTGTTATATGTAGTATAATGAGCATCAACAATATTAAAAAAATCTTCTTGTATTTGTTGATTTTTATTATAATATTCAATATCAATATCACTATTTGATAAAACAGTTTCTATATACGAATTAATAATGGATACACGGTCTAGTTCTTCACGACTTATAGGAGATTCATTAGAAATATATAGTTTATCGCCATGAATAGGGATTAAAGGTGTTTCTGGTCGCGACGATGGTTCTTTTTGTTTATTTTTTTTAAATTGTCTAGATCTATTTTTTAAAGTTTTTAACTTTGGTTTTTGATCACTCATATATTATATAATTAGTTAAAATATTTTTCTAAATAAAATATATCATTCTTTATTCGTCTTTTATTTGTTGTGGTTTCTTATTAGAAGTATTAATTCTTGCCAACAAATATCCTCCGAAAAATACCCACATTGCAAGTATTTGTTCTCCACCTTTATAAATTAACCAACGCAATGATTGACAATGTGGTGCAGGGACAAGAAATGGAGAAGAAATAAACCCAATAAAACTAAAATGAGTGCACATTCGAGTATATAAATGGGAAGCAATATAATGCAAAACAATCCATACAAAATATATAATACAAAATTCATATCCGTAGGTAACATATTGTTTACAATAATTATATACACGTGTAGTTTTTAAGGTTTCAAGAAATTCATTCAAATCGTACATCTTTAATTTAATAACAAAATATAAAATTAAAGTTAAATCAATTTTTACGAAGACGAATTCAAATTAAACTGAATATCCCATTGATTTAATAATTCAATTGGTATTGCAGGTAATATTGGGTGTGCCTCCCAAAAATATCTACAAAATGCCCATTCAAATGTAAATTTATCGGGAAACAGTTGTCTATAATTTTTAAATAAGAAATGTTTGATATTTTCTGGAAGCAAAGATTGTGAATAGAATGGTAACACGTATGATAATTGAACATATGGATTAAAAGGTTGTTTTTCCTTTTCAATTAAAAATTGTGTATCAAAATGAGGTATATAATTAAGTAAGTCACTAAATAAAGGTGGATAATGGTAATTATATTTCCATTTCCAATCAATACATCCTTTTGTATAATATTTAAATACCCATTCCAAACCTTCCAAATAATTCATAGATACTTTTTTAATAAACTCTTTATCAGATTCATTTTTGAAAAGGGTTTTATAATATCGTGTATTCCAACCAGGGTTATTGGGTTCAATATAGTGTTCTTGTGTTCTATAAATAATAGGTGTATTTTGAAGTAAGGTATCTTTTTCTTTTGAGGTTGTTTCAGGAAATTTGAAATTATCAAATCGTTTTCTATATTCATATTCATTTACCAAATGTTGTTTTTCATTTTTTGCAACAATGGAAATAATAGTGCGTAAATTTTTCCAAGAGATAGCACCATTTTTTTTAATAATATAATTGTTAGGTGTTTTTCCGACGGTGCTATTATATATAGATAATAACGTATCAATTCCGTGAGTTCTTATATTCATTGCAGGAAAATGTGGTAAAAAATCGTTTCCTAAAAAGAAGCACAAGAAAATATAATCAAACGCCCTGTTCATGGTATTGTCAACACAACTCATTTCATTGATTATAGAATCAGTTAAGTGTAATATATCTAAAAAGTAGACATCTTTTTCATTTTTCATTTCAATTGGAAGTTGGCTTTTCAGAAATTCAGGTGCTTCTCTGAAAATATATATATTTTTACAAAATTGCAAATGATATATAGACAACATAATTAAATCAGAATCAAGACCATACAAAGATACAACATCGTTCAAATAATTATTTTTTCTAAGATATTCAAATAGTTTATGTTCTCCTTCTCCTGGTTCTTTGGATGTAGTTACAACAATAGACTGTAAATTATATTTTTGTTCAAGGAACGAAAAAGCAAATTCTATTTTTTCAGATAATTTATTCATAAAATGTGTTCCTGGTGTTATAGCAGACGTGCTCCATTTCTGGTTTACATTAAGTTCGTCAAAATTAACTTGTGAAATAAAATGAGTTTTATGTCGTCTTGTTCGCTGTTGTTCCATTTTGGCAAAGGGTGCAACGCCATCAAATGCTATATAAAGTGTTTTTTTCGGAGAAATAAGTTCTACATAATTTTCTATTTTTTCAATTACTTTTTCAATTACTTTGTTTTCGAATATACTATCATCGTGGTTATATTCTATTTCATGCACGGAATCATATATTATAGAATTACAATCCATAAATAAGTGATCAATATTTACATTGTTAAAAAACCCTATACTTCTAATAATAGTTGCATATTTTTTAATTACTTGTGAAAAATAACTAGGTATTCCCATTTAATACAATAACATAAATAATATTTATATGAGTTACAATAATATTTGTAAGAAATAACAAAATATTTAATATATCAATAAAGTAACTGATGCCTGAAAATAATAGCGCAAAACATTTTATACAAAAAAAAACAATTTACATACAGGAAATAATACAAAACACTATAATTTCTATTAAAAACAACAAAAAAAGCAGTTTATTTAGTGAAAATGATATAACATTGTCAATATCTATATTAATTGATTTATATACAAAAACATCACAACTTCAAGAAGATATGATTGAAAAACAAAATAAGTCAGAAGAAACATTAATAAATGAATTACAAAAAATTATTGATAAATTGTCACTTGTTATTTGTGGGTTTGGAACAAAATACATTGATGATATGTTATATGTTACATTTGGAAGTGAATTCAAAAATTTGGATCTAAAAAACGAATACATAAACGCCAAATACAAACTAATAAAACAGTATGGTAGTCCTATTGGATATAAAATAATAACAAACAAAACAAAAAAAAATATAAAAACATATGACACTTTATGTTGTGAAAAAATATCAGAAAATATTATTTCAAATGAAGAATTAAACAATATAGAATGCATAGACGATAAAGATAATTTTGACACATCTAACATTAATAAATTGCATTATATAAAAATGATTATTCACAACAATACAGTTAAAAAAAGTATTATTATTAATTTGATAATAGAGGATATGCCATTAAACTGTTTGACAAATGAATATACTTATTTTCGTATTAATCAATTATCAGAAACATTAAAAAATTATGACAATGAAGAGAACGAGATATTTAAAAATATAATAATGTCATTATCATTAAAAGATTTACTTGTATTTGGTAAAAATGATATTATAAAGCGAATTTTTTGTGTATTAAAAGAAATAAACTATGTTAAGCAGACGCATATAGACATAGTAGTAAAAGACTTTCTTAAAAAAGACACATATATGCAAAGAGATTTTCTATTAAATTTACTTTTATATAAAGAAGACAATGATGTTCAACACGTTTGTTATATATTATATGATTTAATAAACACGGTAACAAATGAAACAAATAGCGAAACAATCGGCAACAAATTATATGAAAGTTTTCCTTGGAATATAAGACAGAATTTCAAGAACATTGTAAAAACAAATATACAAAACACACAACAAATTATGCAAAAATACGAAATAAACAAGGTGAGTCTTGAACAACAGATTTATTTATTAAAAGTAGATGAAGTAACAAAAGAAAAGGCTATAAATAAATTAAAAGAGATGAATGGAAAACCAGATGACATGACAATAAAAATACGACAATATTTGGAAGGATTAGTAAAAATTCCATTTGACACATATTACGAAGAACCGATCATCAAAATAATGAAAATAAATAATGAACAATTTTTATGTTTTTTGAAGAATTATAATAAGATGTTCTCAAAAGTTCGTATTGAAAACAAATCTCATTTTACAAATAAAGAGATGAATACGTTATTAACTTCAATTGAAACAACTACAAATAAATATATAAAAGATAACATACAAAGAGATTTACAAAAATGTAGTATTAAAAAGTTAAATCAAATAATGAAAATAATAAAACAACATTTGAAAACTACGAACGAAAAGAATATGTCAATTAGTAAAAAATCAAAGAATAACTTATACAATCAAATTTTGCACTATTTTTTCAATGAAAGTTATTGTAATTCTATAATGTTCTCAATATTTGACGAAATATATAACGAAAATTTTAAAACAATAAATTTCAAAAAAGAATTAAATTTATTACATTCAAGTATTGAAAGTGTTAGTAAAAATATTAGTAAAATGGAAACTATATTAGACAATTCAATACATGGACATACAAATGCAAAAAATCAAATATTAAAAATAATAGGACAATGGATGAATGGAGAAAAAAGTGGTTATAGTTTTGGATTTGAGGGTTCTCCTGGTATAGGTAAAACCTCATTAGCAAGTAAAGGATTAACAAAATGTTTAATGGATAACAATAATAATTCAAGACCTTTTAATTTCATAGCAATAGGTGGTTCAAGTAATGGTTCTTTTTTAGAAGGACACGGATATACATATATGAATTCAACTTGGGGAAAAATAGTAGATATATTAATGGATTCGAAATGTATGAATCCTATTATATATGTCGATGAATTAGACAAGGTGAGTAAAACAGAACAAGGGAAGGAGATTATAGGTATATTAACACATTTAATAGACCCCACACAAAACACAAATTTTCAAGACAAATATTTTTCAGGGATAAACATTGATGTTTCAAAGATACTATTTATATTTTCATATAACGATCCGGAACAAATAGACAAAGTATTATTAGACAGAATACATAGAATAAAATTTGAAAACTTGACAATTAATGAAAAGATAACCATAGTAAACAAATTTATACTCCCAGAAGTAAATAAAAAGATGGGTTTTGAGAACATTGTAAAATTAAACAATAAAACTATCGAATATTTAATAAAATCGTATACAGCAGAACCAGGCGTAAGAAAGTTAAAAGAAATTTTATTTGATTTATATGGAGAAATAAATTTAAGGTTATTAAAAAATGCAGAAAGCAATGAAGTACCTATAAACATTAGTGTTCAAGATTTAGAAAACGATTATTTAATTAAGTACAATAAAATTAATGAAAAAAGGATTCATACAAAACCTGAAGTTGGTATTATAAACGGGTTATGGGCAAATTCTTTAGGTATGGGAGGAATAATTCCAATTCAAACGCTTTTCTATCCATCTTCCACGTTCTTAACATTACAACTTACAGGTTTACAAGGAGATGTTATGAAAGAGAGTATGAATGTAGCAAAAAGTTTAGCGTGGAATTTAACAAAAGATGATATTAAACAAGATTGGTTACAATATTTTGAAAAGACCAAATGCCAAGGTTTGCATATTCATTGTCCAGAAGGTGCTATTTCAAAAGATGGCCCATCTGCGGGAGTTGCAATTACGGTTGCTATATATAGTTTATTAAACAAGAAAAAGATAAAAAATGATATTGCAATCACAGGTGAAATAACATTAAGTGGGGATATTACAGCCATAGGTGGATTAGATATAAAAATATCTTCAGGGATAAGAAACGGAGTAAAGACATTTTTATTCCCAAAAGAAAATGAAAGAGAATTTCAAATATGGATAGAAAAAACCGAAGTAAAAAACAATATAGAATTCATAAAAATATCCAATATCAAAGAAGTATTCCAACATGTATTTGTTTAAATTTTATGTGTATATATGATATATGAAAATTCAACATAATATTTATTCTTTATTTTATGCGTTTACACCCATAATAATAATAAGTTTTTTTCTATTAGACTCAATGCTTAATGGTAATTATAAGGGATATGTTTTTTTAATTGGTTTAGCATTTAGCATAATTACATCAATTATTATTGGAAATACAATTGGACTATCAAATACTACTGTAAACAGTAGTGAAACCTGCATTCCATTTACAATAAATAAAATGACATTTTTTTCAAAGATACCAATTAATACAACAATATTGATATATACTGCTACAAATTTATTGTATACTGCATTAGTTCATGACTTTGTATTACAAAATGCTGCGTTTTTTGTCATTATAACATTATTAATATTGAATGATTCATTATACGTAGTAACAAATGGTTGTTATTCGACAATTCAAATAGGAATTGCTTGTTTAGTTGGATTTATAATAGCAATGTTATGGAGTATTGTATTACACAAATCAAACAATAAATCTTTAATATATAATATGGGAGTTGACAATAATATGTTATGTGAAATACCCAAGAAAAAGACATACAAATGCAAGAATAATAAAAAGAATTAATAACCAAATAATTTATATTATATAAAAATATAATATATAAATATAGTTTAATAAATATGGATTTAACTTTAGGTACATTTTCATTTCTCTTCTTAAGATTAGCACCATTTATATTAATATGCTTTTTCACACTATCATCTATTTTTAATAATGATTTGAAAGGGATAGTCTATTTATTTGGTTTATTATGGGCATTATTCATGAGTTATTTAATTGGTAGCAATTTATATTTAGATGGAGTAGGCAGTGATGATAAATCTGGTGTTTGCGATTTTGTATTTTTTGGAAAAGCAGAACAAGGTGCTATTCCAATTAGTCAAACCATAATAGGATATACTTTCTTCTATTTATTCACAACTCTTATATTAAAAGACCGTGATTACATTAATAAAGTAATGAACTTCAATAGTGTTCCTAACATTCCTACACTTGGCGAATGTTTTGTAACACCTTGGCAAATGTTATCGTTAGATTTTTTAAAATTCATACCAAGTATGTTTTTAAATATAGCTAACATTAAACAAAATTTACCAACTATTGTATTCTTTGTATTATTAATACTATTCGATTTATTTTGGAATACAAATTGGTTTACATCTATTAAAAAGATTATGAAATTACCACTTACATACTGTTATACGAGTAAACAAACATTAATAGCATATGCAATAGGTATTATAATAGGTATTTTCTGGTCTAATATTATTTATGCTACAAATACTCCTACGCTTCAATATTTTCCCGAATACAAGAATAACGAAGTATGCAAACGCGTTACATCTACAAAATATAAATGCACTGTTTATAA
>MDTG01197956.1_pt1 | contig 11191 bp, 11 predicted proteins | sample 811421 | NCBI WGS metagenome assembly MDTG01 (sample SAMN05326645, study PRJNA326480) | marine metagenome | isolation source: seawater | place: Pacific Ocean: South East | collected 2011
AAGTTTAGAGATTATAGACAAAATTTGCTTAACAGATTTTTTTTCGTTAAATCGTAATATATTCATCCAATTATTATTAATAGAATATTTTGGAGTTGGACTTAAATAGAAGTTTTTATTATTTAATAATTTTCTGGAATACATTTCTCTTACATTTTTTTTTAATTTAATTATTTTTTTTAAATTTAAACACTGAGCATATCCAACTGCTGCATTTAAGTTGCTTAGATTATAATTATATCCGATATTGTGATGAGAATAAGTTAACTCATTATCTTTAGATTGGTTAGACAAATATTTAGCTTTTATAAAATAAGATTTATTATTTGTAACAATCATCCCCCCTCCGCCACTTGTAATAATTTTATTTCCATTGAAAGAAAAACATCCGATATCACCTAATGTTCCAGTATATTTTTTATTTAATTTTTTACTATTATAATACGTACCTAAACTTTCAGAAGAATCTTCAATAATTTTGATATTTTTATTTTTGCATTCTTTAATTAAATTTAAAATGTTTGACGCATTGCCCCATACATGAACTATTATTATTGATTTAATTCTTCTTTTAGTTTTTTTATTATATGTATATCCATTTTTTTGGTATGTATTGTTATTTAAAAAATTAATTGTTTTTTCAGGATCGATATTAAAGTGATCATCCGAGTCAAAAAAAACAGGGTATGCGTCACAGTATTTTATTGCATTAATTGGAGCTATAAAGGTTAAAGATGGAACTAAAACTTCATCATTTTTAATTACTCCAACAATTTTAAGTGATAAGTGTAAAGCAGATGTTCCGTTTATACAACTTTGAGCATATTTAATGTTTAAAAATTTTTTAATAAAATTTTCAAATTTCTTTACATAATTTCCATTAGCAGATATCCAGTTTGTTTTAATACAATCTATTAAAAAAAACTTTTCTCTACCCAATAATGCTGGCTCATTTAATCTTATCATTTTAATTTTTGAATTATTTCAAAAGTTCTAACACTACTTTGGATATCTTGAGAGGGCCAATTATTTTTAGTAGTTGTTAAAAGATTCTCAAAAGCTTTGACTTGATCATAAAAACCCATTTTATATTTTAAATCATTTATGTTGGGTTTTATTAATTTTTTTTTCAAATTTTTATATAAGAAAAAACCATTTTCTAAAGGGTCAAAAAAAGCGCTGACACCGTCACCAAATAGTTTTACTGACCATCCTCCTGGAGAGTCCCAAAAAGAATTATATGTCCCAATAACTCCTTTTTTTGTCTCAAAATTTACAGAAAAATTTCTTTTTTTTTGTTTATTTTTTGATCCTATAACGTTTATTTTACTTATCTCTCCTCCAAAAAACCTAATTAGGTCAATAGTATGACAACTGTTGGCAAATAACCAATTATTTAATATTGACTTATTTTTTATATTTTTTAATTTCCAGAATCTTTCATTACCCTCAATAATGAGCCCCCTAAGCTTTCCATACTTATGTATTTCTTTTAAAGCCTTATGAAAAATTGAATAATACCTTCTATTCAATCCTAATAAGTTAGGAGTATTAAATATTGATAGTTTTTTTTTAATATTTTGAACTTGATAGAAGGTTAATGCAGGTGGCTTTTCACAAAAAAAAGTTTTTTTAAGTGGAATTATTTTATTAAGAACTTCGTACATTTTTGAGGGTGGAACTAAAATATAAAAAGCATCTATTTTTGAATCTTTTATCATTAAATTATAATTTTTATATATTTTTGAAAATTTATATTTTTTAAAAAAAGGTTCACAATTTTTATAATTTTTAGATGTTATGCAGTATAGTTTAATTTTTTTTGAATTCTGTAAAATTTCTAAATGCTTATCAGCAATTGAGCCAACTCCAATAACTGCTAAATTAAATAATTTCATTCCTTAAATTATATATTTATTATCTAGAAATAATTCTTTATTTCTTTTATACCAATCTATAGTCTTTAACAGAGATTGATCAAAATTTTTTTTAATTTTCCAGTTAGTGACTTGTTTTATGAGATTATTATCACATAAAAGATTGTCTACTTCACTTTTTGTTGGTCTTATTCTTTTTTTATTGACTTTAATTTTAGAATTAGAATTGGTAAGTTTATTTATTTTATTAAATATTTCCTTAATACTGAAGTTTTTACCACTGCCAATATTTATAATTTTACCAAATGTTTTATTGGATTTATGTATTTTTAAAATTCCATCACATGTATCTTCTACAAATGTATAATCTCTTTTAGAAATAACATTACCTAATTTCACATTCTCTTGTTTATTTAAAATTTGATTTATCATTGTTGGGATTACAGCTCTCATTGACTGTCGTGGACCAAAAACATTAAATGGCCTTATTATTTTAGTTGGAAGGTTAAAAGACAAATAATAACTCTGAGTAAGCTGATCTGCAGCAATCTTTGAAGCAGCATAGGGAGATTGAGCATGTAGAGGATGCCTTTCATCAATCGGAGTATATTGTGCTGAACCATAAACTTCGCTGGTTGATGTAGTTATAATTTCTTCATAATTTAAATTTTTACTACTTTCTAGAACATTGTATGTGCCTTCTATATTAGTTTTTAAATAGGCTATTGGAGAGGTATAAGAATAAGGTATGCCGATAAGAGCAGCTAAATGAATACATTTTTTGGATTTTTTCATAGCTTTGTAAATTGAGTCATAATCTCTAATGTCACCCAAAATAAACTCAACGTCTTTTTTAAATACAGAATTGTTTAACCAGCCATAACTGTTTTCAAAGTTATATCTATCAAAAGCTATGACATGGTAACCTTTCTTAACATACAATTCTACAAGATGAGATCCTATAAAGCCACTTGAACCAGTAATTAATATTTTATTATTCATTTGTACTTTTTTTCAAAATCTACTAAAATGTTTCTTATTATAATAAAGTTTTTATAATTTGACTTAAAAATTCTATTTCTTTTGACCACAAAAGAATTTTTATAAATTTCTTCATCTGAAATAAAGTAGTTTTTTATATTAAGTATTTTAATTTTAATAGCCGAAATTACATTTATAATTTTTTTTAAACTTCTAGTTTTATCAGCTTCCTGACTTAATTTAATTTTTAAAGAATTTTTGATAATATTTTCAATTTCACTTTTATTAGAATTTTCATTATTTTCAATTTCTTCATAAACTGAGTTAATTAGAGTATTTATAGTTTTACTCCAGTTGAGACTTAGGATTCTATCAAAAAAATTACTAAATAAATATCTATCACTATGAATTTCTCTAACACAAAAAATTTCATTCAATATTTTTACTTTACCTTGTGTGGCTATCAAACATGCTGGAATAATTTCTGTACCAAATGAATTATCAATTTCGTATTCTGGCCATCTTTTTTGCCATTGATCAGTCCTAGATAATGAGTAATTAATAACAGTATAATTACTCAAGCAATAACTAATTCTTTCTTTAACATTTTCATATTCAATAGGATTAACTTTATATCTATTCACATATTTTATTTTTTTTTCTTTATCATCTAAAATTGCTAAAAAATTAATCCCACCAGCAACGCTATAATCATTATTATTTTCTAAAAATTTTTTACATTTTTCTAACGTTTCAAGTATTAAAAAGTCATCATCGGGGATAAACATACAATACTTTGTTTGGACAAGTTTAGAAACTTTTTTTATAGCTTCAAAATTTTTTAAATTTTTACAATCAATTTGTTTTATTTTAAAATCAAAGTAATGATTTTTTATAAGTGTACTTGTTTCATTATAAGCATTAGCATTACTAGAGTCGGCTAATAAAAAAGTTCCAGCAAATTTATTTTTTTTTAAATATTCTAAATAAGCCTTAACATGTATAAATCTATTTAAAGTCGGTATAATTAATGTGACGTCTTCACATATGTAATTATCCATTCTACTTACTTAAAACTTTACATATAAAATCTAATTCGCCTGTTTTTAATTTCGTAGAACTTGGTAACCACAAATTATTTTTATATAAATATTTTGAATTTTTGTATGTATCTGAATTATTAATATAACTTCTGAGACCTCTCTGCATATGTAATGGAGGCCATAAACGAGAAAATCCAATTTTATTTTTTTTTAATAAATTTATTTTATTTAAACCTGTTATTTCAACATACCAAGGAACATAACCTTTGAAATCAGTATCTGCAAAAATTAAGTTATTAATTTTTTTTCTATAAAAATTATAAATCTTTCTTTTTTTTAGTATTAATTTATCTAATTTGTTTAACTGACTAATTAATAATGATGCTAAAATATCATTAAATTTAAAATTATACCCTACATTATAATGATGCATACCTTTCTTAAGACCCCTTCCCCAATCTTTTATTTTCATAGCTTTAAGATACAAATCTTTATTATTAGTAATTAACATGCCTCCTTGACCCGACACAGCAATTTTAGTTGATGCAAATGAAAAACAACCAAAATCCCCTCTTGTTCCTAGATTAATATCTTTATTTGAAGGAGATTTTGATCCAAGTGAGCCTGCACAATCTTCTATAATTTTCAAATTCTTTAGTTTACAGAAACTTTTAATCTCTTTGTTAAGGGCATCTCTTCCTGTATAATTAACAACTACAACTGCCGCAGTCTTTTTTGAAAATTTTTTTTCAAGTTCATGAAATAATAATAATCCATTTTTTTTTGAAACATCAGCTATTACAGGTATGTTTTCTGATTGCAGTATAGCATAAGCAGTTCCTATCATTGTAATATCAGGAATAATAACCTCTTTATTTTTGATTCCTAATGACATTAAAGAAATTGCTATGGCAGTAGTGCAATTTGTTGTAGGAATTGCATATTTACTCCCTATAAGTTTAGAGAATTGATTTGCTAATTCAATAGTTTTATTGCCTTCATTAATATAACCCGATAAAATTTGATTATAAACTATTTTTGCATCATTTTTAGAAATATCGGGGTTAATAAAGCTAATCATTATTTTTAAAGTTGATGAATGAATTGTAATCTCTAATTATTTCTTTTTTAACCAGGTCCTTTATTTCTTCTATACAATGATTTAAACCTTTAAAAAAAGTAAAATTAGTAGCTTTTTTAAAATTACTTGAATCTACTCTGTAATTTCTTTTATCAGGACCTTTATTTACAAATTCAAGTTTACACTTTGTTATTTTAGATATTTCAACTGCTAACTGTTTTTTAGTCACATTAAATGATGCAATATTGTAAACATTTGAATTTAAAGTCATCCATTTATCTATAACTACCTCAATAGCATTTGTTGCGTCAGTTACATGTACAAATGGACGATACGCATTTGGAGCATAACAAATAATATTTTTGTTAGTAATAGACTCAAGTACCCATTCATTAATCATTGTATCAAATCTAGGTCTTAAAGAAGCTCCTGCTAATGTTCCGAAACGAAGAATCTTAGCAAATTTATATTTTTTTAATATTTCTTTTTCTACTTTAACTTTGGATAAAGCATATGGCCCCAATGGTATTAATTCAGCAGTTTCATCAACTAATCCTTTGGATACTCCATAATTGCTGCATGTACTTGCAAAAATAAAAGGAGTTTTATATTTTGCATATGCTTTTAAAAGATTTATTGAGCCTTTAAAATTAATATCATTTGTTAATTTAGGGTATTTATTACTTCCTAATGTTGAGACATATGCTGCAAGATGTACTACCATATCTACATTCAAAAATTTTTTATTAATTTTTTTTGTTATATCTATGTTGTAAAATTGAAAATTTTGATCATTATAAAATGACAACATGCTTTCCCCACCATAAGAAAGATTGTCAATACCAAGAACTTTATATCCTTTGTCTAATAAATGCTTTGTAAGGACTGATCCAAAATGGCCAGCACAACCAGTAATTAATATTTTCTTCACAATCTATATGTCAAACTTCTTTTGATCTATCACCGACTCTAATTAGATTTATCTTATTATTATCGGGTATATATCTCCAAGGATCAATCACAACAGATCCTTCAGGAAAATTAAACTCTTTAAAAATATTGTGTTTTGTACCTATTAAAAAAACAGATTTGACAAATTCTGGCTTTTGATCATCAACGTATGGGTCATAAACCAGAACATCATGCCCCCTTTTTTCTAAAAAATTTTGACAAAGTATCGATGGACTTCCAAGAGTAATATGTGTTTCGGGTTTAAAAGCTTTACCTAAAATCACTTTTGGAAGTCTGTGTTCACACATCAAGTCGACTAACCATAATGATTGATTTTCTCTGGCAAGCATCATAGACTCAAAAAAGTCATAACTAAGATTTTTTTCTTTTGCCAACCAAGATAAAGCTATATTATCCCTTGGGTGACAACCCCCGCCATCTCCCATACCAGCAGTTAAATATCTAGGACTTATTAAACGATGGGTGGCCATTTTTAATGCATTAGTTACCTCATCTACATTTGATCCAGGTGTATTATGACAAATTTCCATAACAGTATTTGCAAAAGCAATTTTCATACCAATAAAAGTATTATATGTTACTTTAATTAATTCTGCATTTTCAACAGAAGTTTTATAAAAAGGTCTACTGTGAATGCTTTTATAAAAAATTTCAGCTTTATGAGCAGCATCACTATCCCAAACTCCAAATAAAACAAATTCTGGATTAAGATAATCAGGCATAGTTGTGCCCATTGCAATAAAAAAGGGATTATAACATAATTTGACATATTTATTTGAAAGAGGAACTATTTTATTTCTAAAAGTACCTGGTAGCACTGTAGATATAACAACTACAACTATTTCTTTTTCTTGTCTTAACGCTTCTTCACTAACAGATTTAAAAGCGCTCAATAAATATTCGTAGTTAAAATCAACTCTTTCATAAGGTAAAGGTGTTATACCTTCATATCTTTCCTCATGTGGTGTTTGAACAGCTAAAAAAATAATTTCTGAGTGAGTTACAACATCAGAAACCGAGCCAAATTTTAAGTTACTTTTTTGAAGAAATGGCTCAATACTCTCTTCATTATTTGGACCTGATTCCTTATAAAAACATTGATCTTTTTGCATTACATCGGGGTTAATATCGTATCCCATTACATCATGGTTATACATGTCTATCGCTATTGCTACTGGCAATCCAAGCTTGCCTAACCCTATCATTCCGATTTTCATATTATAAAGCACATAATTTAATATGTTACAAAAATAAAGGTTTAATTTAATTAAATTAAATTAATTATTTTACAAATTTTCAAAATTTTACTTTTTGACAAAGAAGGATAATTACCGATGTACATACCATAAAAATGTATGTGTTCCGTCTCTTTATAATCCAAATATTCTCGTTTTTTAATAAGATGTTTAAGATAAGGCTGTCTGAGCTGATTACCACCACCTGCACTACCTAATCTATATTCAATATTATTTTTATCTAATACAGTTGTTAACTTTTTTAAAAGTTTTTTATCTGGGTATTTCAAGATAAGATTGAATGCATAATTACTTGCGCCCTTTAGCTCAAAATTAGTTCTGTATTTTGTTTGATCAATATTAGATAAAAAAAAATGATGATTCTTATTCCTTTTATCAATATTTTTATCAAGTTGCTTAAGTTGATTAATACCAATAATTGCTCCTAATTCATTATTTCGAACGTTATAAGATGGATAAGCAAAAATAAATTTTTTATTCAATTCTGGATAATCTTTATAGAATTTCATCTTAAATTTTTTATTATTTGATTCTCTAACCATACCATGAGATCTTATAAGCCTTAACATTTGATAAATTTCTTTGTTATTTGTTGACACCATACCACCCTCAATTGTAGTCATATGATGAGCATAATAAAATGAAAAATTTGACATTAAACCATAGCTTCCAAGCTTCTTGTTTTTAAATTTTGCGCCATGAGACTCACAAACATCTTCAATAAGAATTATTTTTTTTTCTCTTAAAATATTTAAAAGTTTTTCATTTAAACCATTAAAACCTTGAGCATGAGTGATAAAAACAGCTAAAGTTTTTCTATTAATTTTTTTTATTATCTGATCTACATCCATAGCGAGAGTTGATGGATCAATATCAACAAATACTGGCTTAAATCCATTTTGAATAACTGAAGCAATATCTGAAATCCATGTAAATGAAGGAACAATTATCTCCCAATCATTGCCAAACTTTTCTTTTAATACTGATATTGTTATTAAATTTGCAGAAGAGCCAGAATTAACAAAGACACTATATTTTACACCTAGCCACTGAGACCATTTTTTTTCAAAAATTTCTACATTTTTTGATTGTGTTAAAATAACATTCTTTTTTTTTAAAAAGGTAATGACTTTATCTAAATCATTTTTAGAAATATTATTTTCCATTAATTTATGCATGATTTTACTTAACTATTATATTTATTATTGTCATTATAAATCATTTAAATGATTTTATAATCGATTAATATCTTTTAATTTAACAATAGGAAATAGTAAACCTAACGGAAAAAAATAAATAATTGACAGCCAATTATTAAAAAAACTTCCAGTAGGAACAATAGGCCACAGAGTCACATAAATAGCTACTAGAAAACAAATATTATAATCTGTAAATATATATTTACGTTTAAAAATTACTAATAATAAATGTTTTACTATATAAATATTTAGAAGTATAAAAATTACAGAAATAAATAAAAAACCAAAAATTCCAGTTTCCGTTAAGAGTTGTATATAAGTATTATGCGGATGACTTTGACAGCCATTGACACTACCATCTTCATTTGTATATGTTTTATACTTTTCTATTTTACATTTTTCCCTAAAATTTTTTGGTCCTATGCCAAATAATTTATGATCTTTATAAATTTTTATAGCAGTTTGATATATGACTTGATGCTGTATCGAAAATACATTTATCTTTTCATCAAAAATATTTAATTGTTCTGCTGTTTTTAAGATTACTCTTTCCTTTATTTGGGTATTAGTAGTTATAATTGTGAGAGAAATTATGAAAGAAAGAATAAAAGCTATTAATCTATAAATTTTCCACTTTTTTATAAGAATAGTAATTAAAAAAGTAGACAAAAAAACGTAGAATATAGAACTTCTTTCACCAGATAAAATTACTAAAATATCTATTAGTAAGACTAAAAATAAAATGAGAATTATTTTAATCTTAGAATTTCCATAAATTAAGATTGATAAGCCAAGAAAAATTGGGGTTAATCTGGATAAATAACTACCTAATTTTTTTTCATCATTAAAAAAACTACTTAAACGAATTCCATCATACTCGTAGCCGAGGATATTATATTCAGAAAAATATTGGTAGAAACTATCTGATATTAAAATAATAAATGTAATAAGAAATGAAAAGAATAAATATTCTATATTTTTTTTATTATTAATAAATACTGTATTAACAGCACAAATAAAAAAAAAGAATCTAAAATAAAATAATGTACTTTCAAGAGATAGTTCGTAGTTTTCAGAAATTAAAGATGTAAAAACAAGATATAAATATACTATAAAAAATATAGTAAAAAAATTATAATTTATATTAATATTTTTATTATTTAAAAAAAAATATATTATGAAAAAAAAACCACTTAAAGAAATTGCAATGTCACTTAAAGCTGGTCCTGTAATAAGTAAAACTGGCAGTAAAACTATAGAAATAAATTGTAGTCTGAATAATATAGAGGCATAATCAATTTTCATCATTTAAAACATTATATCCATTGCTTTGAAAATTTTGATTAGATACATACCAATTAATTGTTATTTTTACCCCTTCATTGATATCAATTATTGAAGTAAATCCATATTTATTAGCTTTTTCTGTACTCATTAATCTAATATTATCTCCTGATAACTTTGAAATATCCCAATTGATACTAATTTTTTTTTTAAAAAAGTAATAACTTTACTCAGATCACTTTTCGAAATATTATTTTCCATTAATTTATAAAACATTTAAAAACTTTTGACTACTTCAGTAATTTTTTTACTTGAAAGACCACTTTCATTTAATAAATACTCCCTACCTCCATTTTGAAAGTAATATTTATCTTCTAGGCCTAAACATTTAATTTGTTTATTATTTATACCCCTTGACGATAAAGCATTAACTATAATGGAGCCAAAACCTCCATAAAGAGTCTGCTCTTCAATAGTAATAATCTTTTCATAATTAGAAATTTCATTTATTAGTTTTTCAGACAAAGGTTTGATATTTATTACATCATATACAGATATATGAATATTTTCTTTAATAAGTAAATTATGAACTTCTTTTGCTCTATGCAGCATATAACCAGAACTTAAAATACATATATCTTTACCTTTATATATATTTTCAAAGCCTTGATTATTAAAATTATAATTCTTATCATAAATATCGTTTAAACTATTTCTTTCCATTCTTATTAATCTTAATTTAGGATTCTCAATTGTTTGATGAGCCAAAAACTTTGTTGAATTTCCATCACTTGGAGAAGAAATATCTAAATTTACAATTGAATTCATAATTGATATGTCTTCATTTACATAATGAGTAGGTCCTGCATCTGCATATCCTAAGCCAACCCCAATAGATAAAATCGTAACAGGTAGATTCATTATTGCTAAAGAGCATTTAATTTGTTCTAAACACCTAAGGGTAATAAAAGGGGCCATTGCATATACATAAACTTTATTTCCATCCAAAGCCAAACCAGAGGCTAGGTCTATCATATGCTGCTCTGATATACCTGAATGAATAAATTGATCTGGTAGGTTTTCTCTAAATTTATCTAAAGCTATTGCACCAAAATCAGCACTTATAAAAAAAATATTCTTATTTTTTTTTGCATGTTCATAAATATTGTCTATGAAAACATCTCTTTGTAAACTATTCATCTATTTTTAATTCAAATCTTGCTTGATTAATCAATTCATCACTTATTGGATTCCAATAATGCCAATTAGCTTTATTTTCCATAAATGATATTCCTTTACCTTTAGTAGTATTAGCAATGAGAATTTTTGGTTTATTTTTTATTTCATCAAATTTATTAAATTTGTCAATTAAATCGGCAAGCGAATGCCCATCAACCTCATCAGCATGAAAACCAAAAGATATCCATTTTTCTTTTATTGGCTCCAAAGCTAAACAATCCTCTGTATCACCTAAAATAATATTTCTATTTCTATCAAG
>MDTG01210154.1_pt1 | contig 11191 bp, 8 predicted proteins | sample 811421 | NCBI WGS metagenome assembly MDTG01 (sample SAMN05326645, study PRJNA326480) | marine metagenome | isolation source: seawater | place: Pacific Ocean: South East | collected 2011
GGACTCGGTGTCGGACTCGGCGTGACAGGACTTGGCGTGGCCGGACTCGGTGTTGGACTTGGCGTGACAGGACTTGGCGTGGCCGGACTTGGCGTGACCGGGCTTGGCGTTGCTGGACTCGGTGTCATCGGGCTCGGCGTCATCGGGCTCGGTGTCATCGGGCTCGGTGTCATCGGGCTTGGCGTCGGGCTTGGCGTCGGGCTTGGCGTCATCGGACTCGGCGTTGGGCTTGGCGTGACCGGGCTTGGCGTTGGGCTTGGCGTCGGGCTCGGTGTAGCATTTGCCATGGCCATGACTGTTCAATATAATATAACGTTTGTTGTTTCGACTATGTTTAACGTTTTCTTTTTTGTGTCACTTGTAACTTATTGCGAAGTGCGGTCAGATCTTGCCGCCACAGATTTTCCGGACTTGTACTGCGGAGCAACGTCAACCGCGCCGATTGTTCCTGCAGGTCCTTTTCGAGCGCTTCCTTTTTGTCCTCCGTCAGATTCCACATCGGCATTGTCAGCAGATACTCGTGCGCACCCGCGACAAACCCATGGCCCTCGAATTCATCTAGTAATTCTTGCTTGCGTTTGCCGGCAAAGTCAAACACACCGTCGACAACCAGACGAATAAACTGGATTTTCTGCTCGAGGCGCGTGCACGTGTCCTCCAGAGCCGCGCACATATGGCGTTTGCGCGCGTGGTACAGTTGGCGTCGCCGCCCAAAGAACTCGGTCAGTATGTCGAGCTCGGTGGCATACTTTTTCAGTTGCCCGTCGGCGTCAAACGCGTGCATGTTGTCGTGCCCGAGAGTGGTGACGAGCCGAAAGGCCTTTTCGACATCACCGGCGCGCAGTTTGGTGGCACAGGCCGCACTGACTTTGACGGTAAAGTCCACCTTGGTGTCAGTATGGTTGCACTTGATGCCAGTGACATCGCCCTTTTTAAAGCCCGCGTACCCCTCAACGATGCGTTCGAGAAAGTTCTTGTAGTTGTTGGTCCAGGTGCCCACGGGCAACTCGGTAATACGCAGCGTGGTCTCCGACAGCCAGCGGTGCACGCCGGCCACGCGAAATTTCGCACTGCCCGGCACGGGGGTGATTGTGCCCGTAAAGCCACGCACCCACGGCACCATGCTGCGCGGCGTGTGTCCGTCCAGCATGCGTGTCAGATTGTCGATAATATCGGCGGGATTGTACGACGGCACCACGGACGACCAACCCGTGCCAATACCACTGCTGCCGTTGACTAGGAGCATGGGGAGCACGGGCACATAGAATGCCGGCTCAATCTCTTGGCCGTCGTCTTCCAAATGTGTGTACAGTGGCGCGTCGGCCGGGTGGTAGATGATCTCGGTCAAGTTGGACAGTTGTGTGAACACGTAACGCGGCGACGCGGCGTCTTTCCCGCCCATCAGACGCGTGCCGAACTGACCGTTGGGTTCAAGCAGATGAATGTTGTTCGACCCCACATAATTCTGTGCCATGTTGATGATCGTGCCGTTCAGCGACATTTCGCCGTGGTGGTACGCCGCGTGCTCGGACGTATATCCGGCCAGCTGCGCCACCTTGATTTCGCTGTGCAGCTTGCGCTTCAGACATGCGAACAGAATTTTGCGCTGCGACGGCTTGAGCCCGTCCATGACGTGGGGAATGCCGCGCAAATTGCTCTGGACCGCCATGATAATGTATTCTTTGTGGACAAAGTCGGCGTACGTCATTTGGGACACGCCAAAGTTCATAAAGGTGCCCTGTTGATAGGCTGCAATCCACTGCTTGCGGTCGTCGACACGCTTTTTGTTGAAGCACATGTCGATCATGTCGCCATCGGCCAAGACTTCAAAGGAAATGCGATGCCGCGCGAGGTTGGAAAAGTAGGCCTTGGCCTCTTTGGCGCTCGATGTGCCGAGACCCTTGTAGTATTTGATTTTCCACCCCTCGTGGTGACTCTGGCGCCACGCGTCAAACTGGGGCGTCGTGTAAAAGACTTCGCATTCAGCACGCCGCGTACACTTGACAATCGGTGTGATAAAGACTTGCAGGAAGTTCGGAATCCGCAGCAGCGACGGCCAGAAATGCTGTAGAAAGTTGATGATAAGGCCCTTGATGTGCGAGCCGTCGTGGTCTTGGTCGGTCATGATCATCACGTGCCCGTAGCGCAGCTTGGACGCGTCCGCGTACTGCGTGCCAATGTTGAGACCCATGATTTTCATAATGTTTTGCACTTCGGCGTTGCCGATCACGGTCGCATTGCTGGCGTCGCGGACATTCAGCAGCTTGCCCTTGAGCGGAAAGACGCCGTATTTGTCGCGCCCGATGACGGACAGACCCGCTACCGCCAGCGTCTTGGCCGAATCGCCCTCGGTCAGAATGAGCGTGCAGTCCTGTGACCGCCGACCACCGGCCCAGTTGGCGTCGTCGAGGTTGGGGATGCCGTGCAGTTTGGTCTTTTTGGCGCCGCCGGTTTTGCGCTCGAGTTGGCGCTGCGACTTGGCCCGTGCGAAAAAGGTCACTTCTTCGACGATGCCCGCCTTTTTGACGATGCGCTTGAGCAGTTTTTCGTCGACGACGGGTTTGAAGCGCGCCGGTCCAAAGTTTTTCGCGCGGGTCGTGAGCGTCTCCTTGGTCTGCGAGTCAAAGCTGGGATTGATGATCAGCGCGTTGACAAACACAAACATGGACCGCTGTATCATGAACGGCCGCACGGCCAGGTCTTTGAACGCCTTGAGCGGCACCATGCCTCGGGCAATAGTGTCGGCGATACATTTGACGTGTTCGCCGCCTTTGACGGTGCAAATCGAGTTGGCGAAGGACACTTGTTGCGGCTGTTGGTCGGGCGACATGGTGACGCAGATTTCCCAGCGTTCGTTGAGCACTTCGTGGACCAGGGGTCGGTCGACGTAGAGGCTGCAGTACTGCTTGAAATTTTGCACGGGCAGCCGCACGCCGTTCAGGTACACGCGCACGTCGGCCGCCGTCGTGCCGGCCAGGTCGTACACACGCTTGTGCAAGAGGGCGCGAATGTCCGGCGTAAAGCCGGCCAGTCCAAACTTGGCAAAGTCGGGGCGAAACGTGACGCGCGTAAAGTCTTTGCGCTTGCCGGCGCTGTGAATCTTGGGCGGGCTCACCCTGGACATGTTCTCCGACCACGTTTGGCTGTACTTTTTGCCCGATTTCGAGTCGACGGTTTCGACACAAAAGGCGGTGGAGAAAATGTTGGCCAGTTTGGCGCCGTAGCCGTTGCGGCCGCCAACCACGCGCTCCTCCGCGTCGTCGTAGTTGTCGCCCGTCAACAGTTCGCCAAAGACCATTTGCGGCACGTACACATGGTGCTCGGCGTGCATCTCGACGGGGATGCCGGCACCGTCGTTCTCGACCGTGATGTGGTCGTCGGCGACCACGACTTTGACGAATTTCATACCGGGGTCACGCTGCTTGTTGTCGGCCGCGTTCACCAGAATTTCGTCAAATATCTTGTACAGGCCCGGAACGTAGGTCACGGGCCGGCGCACCATCTTCCCGGCGTCGACGACCCACATCGGCTCGGTACGCGGCTCGCACGAGCCGATGTAAGTGTCTGGGCGGGTTTTGATGTGCTCAAGATGGCTCTGTTTCTGATATTTACGAGACACGGCTGCATTACGGGACGCCATGGTGCGGTGCACACGTAGACGGTCTGTAAACTCGAATTCACTTATGTTATACAGATGTTTTAATTCGCCAAAAAAAAGGTTCTATATAGTGTGGTCGCCCAGTGCTACATGGACGACGAAAATGTCCAACGCATCACCTGCCGCTTTGTGCCTGGTGAGACTGTTGAATTTTTCAAGAATCGATGGATACCGGTGACCGTCGTGTCCATCCACAATCTCATCTTCGACGAATACATCCGCAAAGCCAAGTCGGAATCGTTTGAGCGCGCGCCAGGGGGGTTCGACCTGTATGTGCAAGTGCGCAGCGCCAAAAAAACGTACAACGTCCTACAGGACAGCAAACGTTTGGGGTTCACGGGCACGCACATTCGCCGCGGAGACCGTGACTATGACCGCATGCTGGACATGATGCGTCGCGAGCCGCGACGGGTAAGACGTATACGGCGCGCGCGCGAGCGACGGCGTATCATGGCAGTGCACGCGCTGGAAACGGCAATGCGCCGCGTAGCGCCTCACAAGGACACGTTGGCAGTCCGTGCACATTTTTCGCAATTTGTGAAAAAAATACCCCTGGATCATAAAAATATTAAATAAACGCATGACCACAATTATTTGAACAGTGTATTCTTGGCTGTGTCGAACTGCTCCTGCGTCAGGTCGCCCGCATCGCGCATCCTCTTGAGATTCATCAGCTGTTCCACGATGTCCTTGGAAGGAAGAGTAGCACGCGTTCGACGGCGCCCATGCCTGTCTGCCACGGCTGCGTCACGCTTGGCCGCGGCCTCCTGCTTGAGAGAGTCGACGAACGCTGTCTTCTTTGCCTCCTGAACGGTCGTAAAATCGAACGTCTTGCCAGCACGTTCTGTCATCCGCAGTCGAATATGAAACTTGTCACCGTCGGTGGTCTGGCCGCGAAAGAGCACCGTGGTAACCAGGCCCGGCGTGTACTCATACACCTTGCGACACGTCACCTCCTTGAACAGTCCTTCGCGCTCACAGTGGCCCTTGAGCTGCTTATGAAACTCGTCCGGAAGGCGCTTAATCATGGTTGTGCTCTCCTTAAAGACCAGCTTGTCGTCGTGGACTGCCACTATGTGATGTTCGCTACCGGTCACCAGCCGCTGACATCCGTGCATCAGTAGCAGAGGATACTTGTCCGTCATCGTAAACTGCTTGGGCGACCGGTCAAACTTGAGCGTGGCCGTGCAGCTACCCGTCTCGAGCCCACCCATCACGGAACGGATGGCGGCAAGCATGTGTTCCTTGGACACATCTGCGCGCGTCATCATGACTTGCGCGTAATCCGGCTCGCGAAGACCCTTTATCAGGCTGTGTTCAGCCGTCTCGACAGCAATGCACCGCGAGCCAGGGTACAGGTAGTCTGGGTTCTCCTCAAACCATTTGGCAAACTTGACCAGCAGCTGTGGGGCCACATCACGAATATAACCGTACGACATTTGCTCGTTGAGCGCCTTCCATCGGTTGTACGCTGCGCGGTCGCCGCAAAACTTCTCGTCGATCAGCTTTTCCTCCTTTTCGTGCCGCTTCTTGCTGGCGATGCGCCGCTGTTCGGAAGAGGCGACAGACGACCAGTGACCAAGTGTGCGAAACATCGCCACAAGCTCGTCGTCGGTCTTGCGCTCGTCCGGGAACTCGGCGTAATGCCCCTCCAGTTGGTACTTGGCGCCGTCCAGGCCAATTCGGAGGCGGCGCGCCTCGACGGCGGCTTTGTTGTCGCGCTGCGTTTGGCGCATGTGATGCCAGACATACTTGACAAAGGCCTCCTCTTGTTCTGAATAAACACTCTCGCGCTTGTCGTCAATCCACTTGCGAATGCCTTCCATCAGGTATTCGGTGGTCTCGCGCTTGGCCGGAATGCCCCGCTGAAGCTTTTCGAGGGCACCGCGCACGGCTTTGTTCTTGGGATGCTCGACAATGAGAACAATGTCCTCGGGGTTGGGGCCACGGTCATGGTCCCGAAGGAACCACTGGCCGTCGCGCCAAAAATAGTAGAAATGTTCCCCCGGGCGTGTCTGCTTGGACTCGCCTCCTGCGCCACCATCGCTCGCACGGGGGAGGCGAGGCGCGTGCATGGGTGAAGTCGGAGGGGCTGAGGCGCCCTCCTTGACTGGGGAAGCAAATGCTGACATGGTGTGTGTGTACAATAGGTCGGTATAGTCGAATCAGATTATGTGTTACGTATTTAAAATTAAAATTAAAATACGTGATACGCTGTATCAATGACCACCTTCACATCATTTACCGTAATCTCAAAATGTAAGTTCTTGGATCACTGGATTTTCTTATTTGGAAATCTAAAAACAAGATCAGTAGTACTCTTGACCTTTTTGTAATCACGGTCGCATGTATAACCCATCTCAATTAATTTGTCAAATTCGTCAATTTCTTCTCGATAGTTCGGGTGGCTATTACCCCAAGCAAACTCAACGAAAACCACAGGTTTATATTTTTGTATAACATTTATTAAACCTTTTAAAACTTTATACTCTGCGCCTTCAGTGTCGATTTTTATTAATTTTAAATTTCCAACATCTGTATCTAATTCATCAAATGCCTTAAAATCCAATTTTACCTTTTTCATGTTTTTGCGACCGTATTTGTTGTCTGGAATCATTGTATTCCACCCATAATTGCCATTTTTGGATAACCAAAAATCTGCAGAAGCACTTTCATCAGAAAGTCCAAATGGGTAAACATCTATGTTGCCAATATTTCTTGATTCAATATATTTGGCAAAATCTGGTACAGCTTCGAACGCAAATATATGACAGTCTTTACACACTTTTCTAACATTATTTGAGAAAACCCCTACATTTGCCCCAACATCAATGATACTACCACCCTTTATATCAATTAATTTTGGGACAGGTGTACCTATAGATTGCATTCGAAGAAACCATTTGTCCATTTTTCTTTTTGTATAATCCGATATTGATGGAAGTTTTTTAATATTTTTTGGCGGGGCCAAAACTGGTTTCTTATTCATATCTGGAATTGTAATATCTTCATTCACTCCCGATATATCTTCATTCACTTCCGATATAGATCGCAGATTATTTCCAGAAGTATTATTTGTAGTATTGTCTCCAGTTTCCCAGTACACATGCCCATGAAATATTTCTTTGATCTTACCTTTTGAACGTGAGCGAATACGAACTACAATGGTAAAAATAAGATAAAAAAAACCAGCAGAAAGTAAAACTGTTAATATTTTCATACAGGGTATAATGGTTCATTTGTACGTTTATATATGAACTAACCAAAATCCATTTTAAATTGAGAATAAAGACCGTTGCCCGGGTGCTTAACTATAACCTATAACTTGTGCTACTGTAATACTATACACTGAATCACGATTTAAATTATATACGACAGTAGTCTACAGTACAGTAGTGCTATTATACCGAATAATTGAACCGTCTTAAAAAAGCGTGACGTCTCGAAACGTGCCCCTTTTTCTAGAGACCCTGTCAGAATCTACGATCCTGGCAACTGGGTATTAAAATCCGTGATCCACCGCAGCCCACGAACATTTATTTTACATAAGGTGTTTATGGCGTCCGCAGTAGTCGCCGTATGTGGCGTTGCACCGACAGGGGTTGCCGTTCTTACACACTGCCTTGCATTTCGTAGTGGCTTTCTTCGCTAGCGGCGAATGTTGGATGAGTGCCGCTATATGTTGGGGCGTCCCGTGGGTTTCCACCGCCTTTTCGAACAGCACGTTGGCGTCGGATGTGTACCACCACGTGGCGTCGCCCAACACGAGTTTTTCCCCGAGTACCGACCTGACGATTTCGTCGTACTCGTACCGAACACGTTCTTTGCGCCCGTACCAGCAGTATTCGAGGAATTTCGCGAGCATGCCCACCGTGTAGTACTCGACAGCGGCGGCAACCCACAGCAGCGTGGCCGTAGACATGGACGCAAGCCCCAGGGCCGTCATCGAGTTGTAGCTAGACGCAAAGGAGTACGGCATCGTGATTAGGTTTTCCACCACACTCAGGAATGTTTGTTCGGAGGGCCCCGTACAAATGGCGTTGACGATTGCGGCCATGTGGCTGAAGACTGCGTACAGAGAGCTGGCAACATCGAACACGAAATACTTGCATTCCATCGCGGTGGCGGCGCCCGGGACGTTGTTGCGCACGTCGAGAGCGGCCATGACGGGGTCTGACCATTCTCTGAGGCGCATCATGGCGACATCCACCACAGACACGTCAAAGACGCGAATAAAAGCATACGCGACCAACAGTCTCGCCAGGACCACAAACGGTTGCCAGACAAATGCTCCCACCCAAATGGCCGACTTGATCTTCACGTCGGCCCCGACAAACCAACGGGCCCCAGAGGCCACGGTGCCGCCTACGATGCTCGCGGAGGCCATGCACGCATTGTGAGCGACTTTTTTGGACTCGCGATGCTGTTGAATGTACGCTCGGACCGACATGGGTGTTCACACGTACGCAAGTGATAGGTCAGCTTAATTTAAATTAAAAAATGTATGTCTGACTGTAGAATGCGCCTTTATTTAGTTGTCTTTGTCACTCGCAACGTGTTTGACCAGGACTGATGATACACAGTGACCGTGCTGCCATCTACGAAAGTAAAAGTGTAATTCATGCCGGAGACGACTTGAGATGTCACTGACGTGGGTGCGCCCTTCGCTGCAAGTTCGGCGCCTGCGTCAGGCAGTGCGAGCACTTTGGCCCACACAGCGAGCTCCTCTGGGCCGACAGCTCGAGGGGCGGTCGGCGCGCCAGGGATCATTTTGTGGAATTGCTTGAACGACATTTTAGAAAGGTTGTGCAACGTTATATAGTGTCAAATTTTCGTTATGTATTCTCTTAGTGTATAATTATCTATGCCATACAAACGCTGTGAGCCGTTGTGTTCATAACTTTTTTGATGTGTATGGCGCATAATCTCATCAGCATCGAGCAGTGTCAAGCCGCGATTTTTCACATCGCGGTCAAACAGATATTTGGGCAACGCTTTTAGAGTACTCACAGTGGCAAGCTGGCCCACGATTTCGTTTAAATCTCTATTGACCATTCTTTCCTCGATAAGATACAACAGAATGACGACCGAATCGTACAGCACTGCGAGCCGCGCGTTTATAGCGCTATATGCCCGCATGACGTGGCCGTTTGCGTGCAGTTGTGTTAGACGCGTCAAATTTCGATTTTTTATGGCCAGCAACGAGTCTAACATCCCCTGGGTAAATAAATGCCGACAGCCCGTTTTTATATTGTACCGATATCCGAGATTTTCTTCTAATTCGGTAAATGGGGGCGCCATGTCCACCGATTCCATGAGCGAATGCAACTGGACCAACAAATTGCGGTTGTGGGCGATTTCTTGGGCGGAAAGCAAACGTTTAGAGGGTATTTCGTGCCAAATGCGATATTTCTTATAATTCGTTCCCATCCTGTTGTCCACACGTTGTTGGAAGCATTTATTAATAAGAATATGTGCAACACAAGTCACCTTTTAAAACACGGAGCGACATGCTCGTAACGTTCATTTAAATTAAAGACGTTTGAACCCTGGAACAACTTTTGCGCATGAGCGAAAATGATGGCCCTTCTTAAAACACACCACACATTTGTTCTTTAGCGCGTACAGGCGTTTATGCCGTGCCCGTTTGTACGTCGAACAACCGCATTGGCGCCTGTGTGCTTTGCATTTCCGCTGCGTGTGGCCAATGTGCCCACACCATCCACAACAGCGCCGAACGCGTAGGCGCCGCGTCCTCTGACGAGCGATGACACGCGTCAGATTGGGCACCGTGACGAGCAGACCGGGCCTACGGAGGTAGGCCGGCCCAGCGGGCGCCCGCGCAGCGACGGCTGGCGGGGGGCGTTGTACTACCTGCATGCCCAAACGACGCAAGTCTTGTTCACAGAATTGGTGGCCACAAGGCAGGGCTATCATGGTCGCTTTGTTCTCAAGGCAAATGGGACATTCGTTCTGTGACCCGTAGAGACGCCAGCCGCAAGCAGGCGGATGCGCCTTTTTGCACACGGGACAATCGGGCATTGACGTAGTGTGTGTACGTGCACTTGATTAAATATCACATATTTGTTACTTTTAATTTAATAGCTTGAAACATCGTCATACACATTTCTTGATTTTTTGTATAATATATTGGATTTAAGAACTAGAGTTATTTAAGTGATGTTTGACACATTAGATGCAATCTGTTCTTGTCACAGGTGGTTCCGGTCTTGTCGGCAAAGCCCTTCAAAAAGTGGTCGGTCAAGCTGAAAACTGGATATTCCTGTCCAGTCGTGACGGCGACCTCCGTTCGTTGGAAGATACTCGAAAAATATTCGAGCGATATCAACCCACACACGTTATTCATCTCGCCGCCATTGTCGGCGGACTCTTCCACAACATGGCCGCCAGTGCAGATTTCTTTGACGGAAACATGCGCATGGCACTCAACGTCTACCGATGCGCCCACGAAGCCGGAGTACCGCGCCTTGTGTCGTGTTTATCAACATGCATTTTCCCAGACAAGACGGAATATCCCATCGACGAAACCATGATTCACAATGGCCCACCGCACCCATCCAACGAAGGTTATGCGTATGCCAAACGCATGCTGGATATTCTGAATCGTTCGTACCACAGCCAATTCGGTCGACGGTACACCTCGGTGATACCCACGAATATTTACGGTCCCCATGACAATTTTCATCTCGAACATTCTCATGTCATCCCTGGACTCATTCACAAAGCGGCTATCTCGGATATTCTGACCGTGTTTGGCACGGGTAAGCCTCTGAGACAGTTCATTTATTCGGAAGATTTGGCCAAATTGATTGTTTGGACGATAGAACACTACGATTCCGTAGAACCGTTGATTCTATCGGTGCCGCCCGAGCAAGAAGTGTCCATTGCCAAAGTGGCCGAACTCATTGCGGGCGAATTCGGCCTTGAGGTGAAGTATGATGTTTCGAAATCCGATGGCCAGTACAAGAAGACAGCGTCCAATCATAAGTTAAGGTCGTTCTTGCCAGATTTTGAATGGACGTCCATGGAAGAGGGCATACACAAGACAGTAGAGTGGTTTAAACAAAATAGAGATATAGTAAGGAAATAATTCACATAAATAGTGTATGACATATTGCAGTGTTCACCGAGATACTGTATGATCTTTCTTGGACGCGATATCCATACTCGGTGAACAAATCATCCGCATGTTTTACATACACCATTCCCTTGTTATAGATTTCAGCCTGGACTATTCTCCAAAGAATGTCGTCTGACGTCGTCGAATGCGGTCCGCGGTGGATTCTTCCGCATACACGCTCTGATCCGTGGGGCTCTGTCGCGCCTTCTTCTTGCACGGCGCCTCGGAGGTCTTGGTGCCGGTGAGAGCCCAGGCACACATGTCCAGACACGAACAAACAGGAACACTGGCACAGGTGCACCACAAAAGCACGAGAAAGACAGCGCCCACGAGACAAAGCGCGAGAAGAGGTTCCATCCTTTGCGCTGAAACGACCATCCCGTTGTAAAAAA
>MDTG01338366.1_pt1 | contig 11191 bp, 12 predicted proteins | sample 811421 | NCBI WGS metagenome assembly MDTG01 (sample SAMN05326645, study PRJNA326480) | marine metagenome | isolation source: seawater | place: Pacific Ocean: South East | collected 2011
ATCTGCCCCAGCTTTAGTTATTAAATTTGAAACTAATTTTGCAGATATGGCTGTTCTCGGAGCAACCTTTCGGTCTTGTCTAGCATATCCAAAGTAAGGTATTACAGCTGTAATATTTTTTGCGGATGATCTTTTTAATGCATCAACACATAATAACAGTTCCATTAAATTGTCATTTGCAGGAGAAGAAATAGATTGAATTAAAAATATACTATTGCCTCTAATATTTTCATTTATTTCTATATAAATTTCACCATCAGAAAATTTTTTAATACTAGAATGAACCAATTTTGTTTTTAATTGTCTTGATATTTTTTGACTAAGATTTTTATTACTGTTTCCTGTTAAAAGTTTCATTAATTAATTTAATTTATCATAATTACTGAAATATTTCTTCCGTAATCAGCATCTTTGTATTTTAAAGATCTTCTAGCGCTAAAAAAATCATTTTTAATATTAAATGTATCTTTTTTTATAATCTCTATATTTTTTACACCTTTTTTTTTAATCTGATAAGAAATATATCTCGGAAGGTCAAAATAAATCTTTTTTTTATAAGTTTTAAAGAAAATTTTATTATTTCTATTAGTTTTAGTAAATTTATTGTAAAAATCGTTTTTTATTTCATAGCTACCTTGACCAATGCAAGGACCTATTACAACTCTTAGGTTATTCTTTTTGCTGCCTTTTTTTATAAGAAAATCTAAAACTTTCTCAGTTATACCTTTTAATGATCCTTTCCAACCAGAATGAACTGCTGAAATTATTTTTAACTTCGAATCATATATAAAAATTGGTGCACAGTCAGCAGTGAGTATGCCGAGCGCAATTCCTTTAGAATCTGTAATCATCGCATCACCTTTAAGTTTTATTTTTTTACTTTTTAATTTTTTTATATTATTAACTAAATGAAATTTATTACTGTGTATTTGATTTAATAAAATAAGATTTTTTTCGTTACATTTAATTTTATAACAAATTTTCATTATGTTTTTTTTAATATCTTTTTTTTTATCAGACGACCCTAATCCACAATTTAAACTTTTATAAATTCCTTTAGAATATCCTCCTTTTTTTCCAAAAAAACCATGAGAAATATTTTTAAATTTTGATAAAGATTTAGAGATAATCAATTTATGTCCTTAAAATATTTAATTTATTTTTCGTTAAAAACATTACTTTGAATAAATTCCCCATTTTGTTTTCATTTATTAGTCTGTCTATTCTATAAAAAACATCAGCTTTTTTTGAAAAAGGCAATTTTTTTGTAACTTGTTCAGCTCTTTGCCTAATACCTAACGATATTAAAAAATTTTTTTGAAATGTTTTTAAAGAAACTTTGAGTTTATTTTTTTTCGCTAGTTTTTCTATCAAATTAAAATTCACGTGATGTGTTATATCAGCATTACCTATATTAATTAAAAAGTTGTTGGATTTATGTTTATACAACGACTGTAATGTGTCTCTCATTCTACTTTCAAAAAAACCATAATCAATAATTAATAGACCACCATTTTTTTTAACAAGTGTTTTAGCTATTTTTTTAAAAATTTTTATTTCTAGAGGTGAATATTCAATAAAAATTTGATTTGATGTCAAATTAATACCTAGTTTTTTATTTAATTTTGATAAATTTGAAGCGGATTTGACAATTTCAAAATTATTTTTATTTTTAACTCTTATTTTCCTTTCAAACCATTTTTGTTTTTTTTTCTCAAATTGTTTTATAGGCAGTGCATCAAAAAATTCATTAGCAATAAATAAATTATTTTTTGTCTTGATTTGATTTAAATTATTTATCCATTTAATTTTTATTTTAGAAAGCTTTTCTTTTTGGATTTTTTTTAGCAATTCACTATTTTCATAAATATAAAAATTACAAATTTTATAAATTTGGGGAAAGTTTTTAAGAGAATTATTAATCTGAAATATCATTTCTCCATTTCCCCCACCCATTTCGACTATGTTAAAACTTTTTGGCTTTCCAATTTTTTTCCAAAAAATAATGATAAATATTGAAATCATTTCAGAAAAAAAAATAGATATATTTGGCGAAGTTATATAATCTCCATTTAGGCCAAAAGGTACTTTATTTTGATAATATCCTTTTTTATTATCATACAGGATATTGCTTAAAAATTTATCTAATGAGTAAATTTTTTTATCTAACATTCTTCTTATTAAAATAAATGTATAATCCAATAATTAAAAACAGTAAGCTTAAATATTGACCCATTGTTAGATTAAAAAATAAATAGCCCATTTGTTCATCTGGTTCTCTAAAAAACTCTATAAAAAATCTTGAGATTGAATAAAAAATTAAAAAAATTGCTGATATCAAACCATGAGTTTTTAAAAAATTTTTTTTTATAATAAGATAATTTATTAATAAAAATAAGATTAAACCTTCTAATAATGCTTCATAAATTTGTGATGGGTGTCTTTTTAATTGATCAACTTTTAAATATATAACTGACCATGGTAAGCTCGTTGCCTTTCCATATAATTCAGAATTTATATAATTTGCTATTCTTCCAAAAAATATACCAATAGGAGAAGCAGCTGAAACCAAGTCAGTAAAAATAAAAAAATTCTTTTTTATATATTTGCTATAAATAAATATTGCTAAAAACACTCCAACGGCTCCACCGTGAAAAGACATTCCTCCTTTCCACAAATAAAGTATTTCTATTAGATTTTTGGAATAATATTCAATATTATAGAATAAAACATAACCAATTCTTCCGCCAATAATTATTCCAATTATTATAAAAGAAATCAAATCATCAAACTCTTGTTTGGTTCTGTTTTCATGAATTAAAATTTTTTTACAATAATACCATCCTAATATTATTCCAAAGATATATGCCAATGAATACCATCGTATTTCTATTGAAAATAAATCAAATGCTACAGGATCAAAATTATTAATAAACATATCAATTATTGAATATAGATTATAATAGTTTAAATAATCTATACATGTCAAAATCAAAAATAATACTTGATAAACTTACAAAAATATTCGAGCAAGGTCTATTAACATATAAAGATTTATCATCAGAAATTATAAATATTTTGAAATCAAGAAGAGATGAAATTATATTTAGGTTGAAATTAACCAGCAAAGAAGAAACGGAAGTCTTACAAAAAAGGGTCGAACAATTAGAAAAAAAAATAGCTTATTTTCAAAAAAAACAATCAAAGTCTAAGAAGGTAAAAAAATCTTAACCTGCAAACCTCCTAAATCAGATTTATCTAATTTAATATTGCCACCATGAGATTTAACAATATCATTAGCAATCGACAATCCTAAACCTACACTAGATTTACTGTCTCCTCTGCTTTTATCAATTTTATAAAAAGGTTTAAAAACATTTTCGTACTCATTAATAGGAATCCCTGGTCCATCATCCTCAATAATTATGAGTGTATGATTATAAGATTTTGTTAATTTTAAATTAATATTATTAGAATATTTTATTGAATTATTTATTAAATTGTCAAAACATCGCTTTAAAAGGTTTGCTCTTCCATTTATTTCAATATTTTTTGGTAACTCAAGTTTAATATTATTGTTTTCATACTTAGAAATTAAATTTTTAATAAAAGTATTTAAATTTATTTTAGTTGTTTTTTCAGAGAATTGAGATCTTGCAAACTGAAGATATTCATCTAACATTTTTTCCATTTCATTTACATCTTCAGTAAGTTTTTTTGATATTTCTTCATCTTTTATAAAAGCTAATTGAAGTTTAATGCGAGTTAATGGAGTTCTTAAATCATGACTAATTCCTGAGAGCATTTCAGATCTTTGGTTAAGATGCCTTAATATTCTCTTTCTCATTTTTTCAAACTCATATCCCGCTTGTCTAATTTCTAATGCTCCAGATGGGATAAATTCCTCTACATCTTCACCTTTTCCGAATCTTTCTGATGCTTTTGCTAATTTTATTATTGGTCGTGTTTGGTTTTTTAAAAAAAGTATAGCAATTGTTATTAAAAGAAAAGCAGGCAAAGTTATCCAAAGAGCAAACATCCTGGCTGAAGTGTTTGTTACCCTTTCTTTTGGAATGTAAAATTGGAAATATCCATTTTTGTATCCGATTTTTATATCAATTAAATTTTTGTATGAAATTGTATCAAACCAATAATCTGTAAATCTTGATTTTAATTCTCGTCTTAAAGTTCTATCAATTGGACTAAACCATCTTTCAACTTTTTCTTTTGGAATTTTTTTAGAATCTAAATATTTCACATTTAAGTTTAAATTTTCTCTAAATAATTTATCTACATCGATAGCAGTATTTAAATTCCTGTTATATGCATCTATGTAAGTTTCAATTTCTCCAGCCAAAGCTCTTGTCATTCCTTTATTGGTTTTTATCCAAAGGCTATCAAAAAAAACAATTGATATTGTAATTTGTAAAAAAATTATTGGGAGAGCTACAATTAAAAGCGCTCTGTAAAATAATTGTTTGGGTAATATTTTTTTAATAAATTTATTCAATCCATAAAACATATCCAGTTCCTCTTATAGTTTGTAGATATTTTGGATTTTTTGGATCTATCTCTATTTTTTTTCTTAAACGCGTGATTATTACATCTACCGATCTTTCCTTTTCTAAATTTATTAATTTACCAATATCTTCTCTAGAAAAGGTTTCACCTGGCGATCCTATCATTTTATCTAAAATTTTTCTTTCAGAATTATTTATTTTAAATTCTATACCATCTCTAATTATTTGTGATTTATTTAAATCTATCTCTATATTATCAAATTTAACCCTTCTGGTTTCCTTGTTCTGTGTTTTATTTAGTATATTTTTTATTCTTAATAATAATTCTTTTGGTTCAAATGGTTTAGATAAATAATCATCAGCTCCAATTTCTAATCCTTGAATCCTTTCATCGGGCTCACCTTTGGCAGTTAGTAATATAATCGGAGTATTTAACTCATTTCTAAATTTAATAGTAAATTCAATACCACTTTGACCTTGCATCATTATGTCAAGAATTATTATATCAAATTTTATCAATTTTACTTTTTCAGCGGCATTTTCTGCACTATTTGCTGTTGTAATTAAATATTTATTTTCATTTAAAAATTTTTTTAATAATGATCTTATTCCTTCATCATCATCTACCACAAGTATATGTCCAAAAAATTTATTCATTTATTATTTTTTTTATAACAGTATTAAAACTAATTACATCTTCAGATTTACATCCAAGGAATGCTTTTTGAAATCTATTTTTTTGTGTTTGAAATATATCACTTATTATTTTATCCCCTTTTGAATTTAAATAAACATTTTTAACTCTATTGTCATTTATATTTTTTTTAAATTCTAAAACATCTAATTTTATTAAATCATTTAAAACTCTGTTTAAACTTTGTTTAGTAACTCTTAATTTTCGTAAAAGTTCAGATACACTAATTCCTTTAGAAATTGATATAATTAAAAGTGCTTTACAATGAGGAATGCCCAAAGAGTATTCTCTTGATACCTTTTTAATATCATCAAAACTGTTTCTGTAAGCGTAGAAGACGTTTAATATATATTCTTTTAACTCTTTATCTTTTAAATATAAAAGTTGTCTCATAATTGGTAAGTTATATTGACATATTATATATACAAAGATATTTTTTTGGTAAAAAAAATCTAAATGATACCATTTGACAAAAGAACAGGAAAAATTTGGCACAATAATGAGCTAGTAGATTGGGAAAATGTAAAACTCCATGTTTTAAGCCACGGTCTTCATTATGGTAGTTTTGTATTTGAAGGACTGAGAGTTTATGATGGAGAAATTTTTAAATTAGAAGAACATACAGATAGATTTTTTTACTCTGCAAAAAGATTAGATATAAAAATTCCTTACTCTATTGATGAAATTAATCAGGCTACTAAAAAAATTGTTTCTATACAAAAAGTTGAGCATGGTTATGTAAGACCATTTGCATGGAGAGGAAGTGAGATGATGGCAGTTTCTGCACAAAAAACAAAAATAAATGTTGCTATTGCAACTTGGGAGTGGGGAACATATTTCGATCCAAAATTAAAATTACAAGGAATAAGATTAAATATATCAAAATGGAAAAGACCAGCTCCCGACTCTATACCTTGGGATACAAAAGCATCTGGTCTATATATGATTTGTACTTTATCTAAACATGAAGCAGAGCGAGAAGGATATACAGACTCATTAATGTTAGATTATGAAAACAATATAGCTGAAGCAACAGGTGCAAATATCTTTTTTAAAGATAAAAAGGGTGATTTACATACTCCAATTCCCGATTCTTTTTTAGATGGAATAACCAGAAGAACCGTAATTGAGATTGCAAAATCAAAAAATATAAAAGTCCATGAAAGAAAGATATCTCCAAATGAACTTTCAGATTTTGTTGGGTGCTTTTTAACTGGAACTGCTGCTGAAGTTACTCCAATATCAAAAATAGCTGAGCACAATTATAAAGTATGCGAAACAATAATCGAACTTTCTTCTAGTTATGATAAATTGGTTCGTAAAAAAAAAGCTGCTTAATCTTTATTGTCTTCAGATATAGCATGATCTATTCCTTTTCTTAAATATTCATAACCAGTGTATAATGTCAAAAAGGCTGAGAGCCATAATAATATTATTCCAATAGTCTGTGCATTGTAATCTTGAAAATTAATTATTTTGTTTCCAGTTTCACCTGTAAGTAACATTGAAATCGCAAACATTTGTAAAAAAGTCTTAGCTTTTGCAAGATTAGAAACTGGTAGTTTTATCCTTCCTATTGCTAAAAATTCTCTTAGTCCTGAAATCAATATTTCTCTTGTTAAAATTATTATTGCAGCAATTACTTCATAATTTTTTATTGTGCCACTCATAACTAATAATATTAATGCAGTTGCTACAATAATTTTATCAGCTATAGGATCCAATAGCTCTCCTAGTTTAGACTCTTCTTTATACATTCTTGCTAACAATCCATCTAAGAAATCTGTAAATGATGCAACAACAAAAAGTAAGAAAGGAATTAAATCTCCATAAAATCCTGGGAGGAAGAATGTAATTACAAATATTGGAACAATTATTATTCTACCAATGGTCAGATAATTAGGAACTTTAATTTTCATTCGTGAAAAAAATTATATATTTTTTTTGCAACTTTTTCCTCAACTCCTTCTACCGATTTTATCTCATCAAGACTAGCCGATTCAACCGCTCTAGCAGATCCAAAATGATTTAATAGAGCTCTTTTTCTTATAGATCCAATACCATTTATTTGATCCAAAAGAGATTGATTAATGCCTTTTTTTCTTCTTGCCCTGTGTGAACTTACAGCAAATCTATGAGCTTCATCTCTAATTCTTTGCAAAAAAAATAATGTTGGATTATTTTTTTCAAATTTAAACTCTTTACCATTATGATAAAAAGTCTCATTTCCACTTTTTCTATATTTACCTTTAGCTATTGCAATTACAGGCATATCATGTAATCCAAGTTCATTTACAGTTTCTCTAGCAATAGAATATTGTCCTTTTCCTCCATCTATAATTATTAAATCTGGAAATGTAAGATAATTATCTTTTTCATGTATCGCTCTTTTAAATCTTCTATTTAGAACTTCCTTCATCATGCCATAATCATCTTGATTATTTTTTTGAATTTTAATATTAAATTTTCTATATCTTTTTTTAATAAAACCTTCTTCGCCGTATGTTATTAAAGCACCAACACTATTTGTTCCTTGAATATGACTATTGTCATAAACTTCAATTAAATTAATATTATTTTCTAAATTAAATTTTTTTGAAATTTTATCAAATAGATCTTTATTATTCTGACTCTCATAAAGTTTTCTATTTAAAGCATCTTTAGCATTTTTAATTGCTTGGTTAATTACTTTCAGTTTGGAACCTTTTTTTGCAACAGAAATATTAATATTTTTATTTTCTTTTTGAGATAGAGTTCTTTCAAGTAGAGATTTTTCCTTAATATCTTCACTTAATATTATTGATTTAGGAACACTTTTATTTTCATAAAACTGAGCTACAAAAGAATTAATTATATTTTTTAAACTTTCATCTGGGTCATGTTTTGGAAAAAAAGCTTGATTACCCCAGTTTTGTTTAGATCTATAAAAGAAAACTTGGATACAAGTTTTTCCAGACTCTTTGTAGCCGGCAATTACATCTGCCTCTACTAGATTTGCTTCATTAATTCTTTGAGAAGATTGAATTATATTCAAAGATTTAATTTTATCCCTCAAAATTGTAGCTTTTTCAAAATCTAATTCTTCACTTGCTTTTTCCATTTGTTCAGAAAGATTTTTTTGTATTTTTCTGGATTTTCCTGAAACAAATTGTATAGCATTCTCTACAGTTTCTTTATATTCATCCTCTTCGACATATCCAACACAAGGTCCAGAACATCTTTTTATTTGATATAGTATGCAAGGCCTAGTACGATTTTTGAAAACAGCATCATCACAAACTCTTAATTGAAAAATTTTTTGTATCATTTTTATTGTCCAATTAGCTGATCCAGCTGATGCAAATGGGCCAAAATAAAAACCATCTTTATCTTTTTTACCCCTATGCTTTGTAAGCTGAGGCCACTTATTTTTGTTTCCAATATAAATAAAAGGAAATGACTTATCATCTTTAAGTAAAATATTAAATTTTGGTTTGAATTTTTTTATTAGGTTAGCCTCTAAAAGTAGAGCTTCACTTTCATTTGATGTAGTTGTTATTTCAATTTTGTGAGTCTGTGATAACATTCTTTCAGTTCTTATTATGTGATTTTTTTCTGAAACATAGCTTTTTAATCTATTAACTAAGTTTTTGGCTTTACCAACATAAAGAATTTCATCCTTATGGTTTATCATTTTATATATCCCAGGACTCTTAGGAGTTAGCGTAAGTTCTTTTTTAATTATTTCTTTACCAAGGTCAGAGCTTTTCATAGCTTCTTTTTTTAGAAATTTGTATGCCAACAGATGAGCAATCTTTCATTATTTCTAATTTTTCAATTTGAAGAGTTATTTTATCAATTCTTTTATCTTTAAATAACTCATCAAAGACATCTTCAGCCAAGGTTTCTAGGAAGTTGTAATGTTTATTTTTAATTAATTTCTTTATTAAACTTACAATTTTATCATAATTAACTATTGATTTTAGATCTTTGTCGTTAGTAGGTTTTTTATCCCTATAATTAACTTCTACAGTAAATTTTACTTTTTGATTTTTTTGTTTCTCAAAATCGTAATATCCAAGTTTTAAATCCAAAATTAACTCTTTTATAAGAATTTTTTTTTCATAGTTAAACAAGCTTTTATTCTTATCTATTTTGACTATTTTAAGATTATTTTTTTTCATTCATTGCCCCCCATTATATCTGGAGTTTGCCAGTTTAAGCTTTGACCGCTATCCACAGAAATTACTTGGCCAGTAATTGATCTGTTTTTAATAAAAAAGTCAACAGCATTACAAATTTCTTTCACATCTACTTGTTTTTTTAATGGAGTTGCCAGATATTGTTTTTTAAAATGTTTTTCAGTTTGTCTTTTATTTTTTAGAGTAGGACCAGGCGCTATGCCATTTACTCTTATATTAGGAGCAAGGCTCATAGCACTTGTTTTTGTAAGTGTATAAAGGCCAGCTTTGCTTATTGTATATGAAAAGAAATATGGAGTTAATTTAAAAACTCTTTGATCAATTATGTTAATTATATTGTTGTTTTTTCCTCTTACATTTTTAGCAAATTCTCTAGATAAAAGAGCAGGTGCTCTTAAATTAGTTCTTAGATGGCGTCCCCAGCTATCGGTTGTAAAATTATCAATCTTATCATTTTCAAATAATGAAGCATTATTTATCAAACAGTTAAAATATTTTAATTTAGATTTAGCAAATTTTACTATTTTATCTACATCTGTCTCTTTACTTAAATCACCTTTCACCAGATATATTTTTGTTTTATTTTTTGATAATTCCTTTTTTAATTTTTTAGCATTAAATTCAGACTTATTGTAGTGTATTACTATTTCTACTCCTGGTGCAGATAATTTTTTTGCAATTGCTGCTCCAATTCTATTTGCACCACCTGTTATAATTATTTTATTTGCTTCCATTTCTTTTTTCCTTTTTGAGCTCTAGTTCCTGGCATACCCATAGTTGATCTTCCTTTCGGATAAATTTTATTGTTTTTACTGTATTTTTTTACTTTAGGGTTAAGTGTAATCTCTAATTCATTACTTTCAAGTTTTCTAATTTCATCTCTAATTTTTGCAGCTTCTTCAAATTCTAAGTTACTTGCGGCTTCCTTCATATTTTTATTTAAGACCTTAAGATGTTTTTTAAGATTTCCTCCAATGTTTTCACTAGTTCCAACTTCCACATAGTCTTTTTCATAAACACTTTCTAAAATATCACTGATCTCTTTTTTAATTGTGGTAGCGTTAATCTTATTTTTTTTGTTATATTCTAATTGAATGTTTCTTCTCCTTTCAGTTTCTTTAATTGCTTTTTTAATACTTTTTGTTTCTTTATCGGCATATAAAATAACCTTGCCATCCAAATTTCTTGCTGCTCTTCCTATTGTTTGAATAAGAGATGTTTCGGATCTCAAAAAACCTTCTTTATCAGCATCTAATATTCCAACTAAAGCGCATTCAGGAATATCAAGTCCTTCTCTTAATAAGTTAATTCCTACCAAAACATCAAATACGCCTAACCTTAAATCTCTCATGATTTCTATTCTTTCAAGAGTGTCTATATCTGAATGCAAATATCTAACCTTAATTCCATTTTCATGAAGGTATTCAGTTAGATCTTCGGCCATTTTTTTGGTTAAAGTAGTGACTAGAACTCTATAATTTTTCTCAATTGTTTTTTTGCATTCATACATTAAATCATCAACTTGGCTTTTTGCAGGCTTTAATTCTACAGGTGGATCAATTAATCCAGTTGGCCTAATAACCTGGTCAATAAATTTTCCTTTTGTTTGTTCTAACTCCCAAGGCCCAGGAGTTGCTGATACGAAAACTGTTTGTGTTCTCATTAAGTTCCATTCTTCAAATTTTAATGGTCTATTATCCATGCATGATGGAAGTCTAAATCCATATTCGGCTAATGTACTTTTTCTTGATCTGTCTCCTTTAAACATCCCATTTAATTGAGGAACTGTAACGTGA
>MDTG01079572.1_pt1 | contig 11190 bp, 9 predicted proteins | sample 811421 | NCBI WGS metagenome assembly MDTG01 (sample SAMN05326645, study PRJNA326480) | marine metagenome | isolation source: seawater | place: Pacific Ocean: South East | collected 2011
TGAAAAAATTAATACTAAATATTTAAAAAGAGCAGATAGAGGTGTTGATCGAATTTTAGATTTACTGGATGATTTAGATTTAATTACAAAATTGGATTCAGGGGAATTTCCATTGGAAATAGAAACTTTCGACATTCTTCAATTAACCAGAGAGGTTTTTGATTCACAAGAATTAGAGGCCCAAGAAAGAAGTATTTCACTCAGTTTCTTGGGGTATCCTAAAAAGCAAATATTTGTTGATGCCGACCGCAAAAGAATATTTCAGGTTTTGTCCAACTTAATAGTTAACGCAATTAAGTATGGCAAAGAAAATGGGCGAGTTACCATTGATTTTGATGTTTTGAGTGAAGACCATTTATTAATTGAAGTTATAGATACTGGAATTGGTATATCAAAGGAAGACTTGTTACGTATATTTGAACGTTTTTATCGTGTGGATAAAAGCGGAGATAGAAAACTTGGGGGTTCAGGTTTAGGATTATCAATTGTTAAGCATATTGTTGAAGCACACGGTCAAACCCTAAACGTGAATAGTGTTAAAGATAAGGGCTCTACCTTTTCATTTACATTGAAATTAGCCTAAAAATTCTAATACTTTATCAAAGGTTAAACTACACTTAACAAAATTTTAACATAAAACCTTTACTTTTAAATTGTAAAAATTAAAAAAAAATGAAATTATCAAAAGCATTATTGTCATTTGTCATAGTAGGAACTATTACCACAGGAACATTCTTTTCATGTGGAGGAGAAAAGGGAGAACATTCTTCTACTGATGTTTCGGTAAAAAAGAAACTAACAGGTAAAATTAGAATTGATGGATCCTCAACTGTATTCCCAATCTCGGGGGGTATGGCTGAACTTTATCGAGATGAGGAGCCGAAGGTGAAAGTAATTGTAAATAAATCAGGTTCAGGTTCAGGTTTCAAAATGTTTTATTCGAAAGAAATTGAAATTTCAGATGCATCACGGCCAATTAAAGAAAAAGAGATTAAAAAATGTGAAGAAAATGGCGTTGACTATGTGCAGTTGGAAGTAGCGTATGATGGTTTAGCTGTGTTGGTTAACATTGAAAATGACTGGGTGAATGATTTTTCTACTGAGGAATTGAAAAAATTATGGGAGCCTGCGGCAAAAGGGGTTATTAAAACGTGGGCAGATATTAGAGAGGGCTGGCCAGCTAAGGAAATTAAATTGTTTGGGCCAGGAACTGCTTCTGGCACATTTGATTATTTTACGGAAGCAATTGTCGGTGAATCTGGAGCTATACGCTCCGATTATTCTCCTTCAGAAGACGATGATGTATTGGTACAGGGAATATCCTTGGATAAAAATTCATTAGGATTTTTTGGGTTGGCTTACTATGAACAAAATAAGGATAAATTAAAATTGGTCTCTGTTAATGGGGTACTCCCAACTATTGAAACAGTTAAAAACGGAACTTATGCACCATTATCAAGACCTTTATATATTTATGTTTCAAAAGAGGCAGGAAAAAAAGCGGAGGTTACTTCTTTCGTTAATTTTTACTTAAAAAATGCCGCTGAGGTAGCTAAGGCTGTTGGATATGTCCCACTTCCAGAGGAAGATTACACCAACTCTATTCTAAAATTTCAACAGTTTACAGCGTTAAAATAATTTTTTTAACACAAAGTTAATATGGGTTTCTTACATATGTGAGAAACCCTTTCTATTTTTGTGCAAGCCGATTAATGCGGTATTTATACTATGAGATTAAAAGAAATAATAATTGAGAAGGCCTTTTTCTTGTGTGCTTTAATCTCAATATTAGTTACTGTTGGAATTGTTTTTGTTCTATTAGTAGATACGCTAGATTTCTTTCAGGAGGTTTCTTTTATTGATTTTATAACTGATTCAGAATGGACACCGACTTTTAGCGATAAACATTTTGGAATTGCTCCACTTGTGGCAGGAACTCTTTTGACAACACTTACCGCAATTTTTGTAGCGTTACCCATTGGATTGAGCATTGCTGTGTATCTTAATGAATTTGCACATAAGACATTTAGAAGAAGAATCAAGCCCGCCTTAGAGTTATTGGCTGCAATACCCACGGTTGTGTATGGTTTTTTTGCTTTGACTGTTGTTACACCTTTTCTCAAACAATATATTGATATTGATTCTTTTAACGCTTTATCCGCTGGTATAGTCATGGGAATAATGATTATTCCTTATGTCTCTTCAATTTCGGAGGATGCTTTGTATGCTGTTCCTAAATCATTAAGAGAGGCTGCATACGGAATGGGTAGTACACGTCTACAAACAGCATTTAAAGTTACAATACCAGCCGCCTCATCGGGTATTGTTGTATCTGTTATTTTAGCTATTTCAAGAGCCATAGGTGAAACAATGATTGTAGCTATTGCGGCAGGTCAAAAACCAACGCTTACCATGGATCCTACGGAAACAATAGCCACGATTACCTCTTTTATCGTTCAAGTTACTGTTGGAGATGTTGAGCACGGTTCAATTGAATATAAGTCTTTATTCGCAGCAGGTATGATATTGTTCCTCTTCACTTTTATTTTGAATAATATCAGTTATTTTGTAAAGAAAAAATTCCAAGAAAAGTATGATTAATGTCTCGAATAAAAATAGAATCAAAGATCGGGTCTTTGAAGTTTGGGGAGTGATATCCACTTTGATTGGTATTGTACTACTTGTTATTTTTATTGGAGATATTTTGATTGAAGGAGTAACAAGAATAGATGGGCAGTTTTTAAGTAGTCTTCCATCCATGTTTGCAAGTAAAGCTGGTATTTATCCGGCTCTAATGGGGTCTTTATGGATTTTGTTTCTTACTGCAATAATTGCGTTACCAATTGGAGTGGGAGCTGGGATTTATTTAGAAGAGTACGGTCAGAAGAATTGGTTGTCTTCTTTGTTAGAAATAAACATCTCGAATTTAGCTGGAGTTCCTTCTATTATTTACGGACTCTTAGGGCTTGAAATTTTTGTTAGAGTCCTTGGTTTTGGGAAAAGTTTACTTTCGGGAGCGATGACACTATCCCTATTGGTGTTGCCCATAATTATTGTTGCTACTCGTGAAGCTATAAAAGCTGTCCCACCATCCATAAGACAAGCAGCATATGGACTTGGCGCTACTAAGTTACAAACTATTGTGACCCAAGTTTTACCCTCGTCTATGGGTGGGATTCTTACGGGAGTTATTTTAGCACTCTCCAGAGCTATTGGTGAGACTGCGCCTGTAATTGTAGTTGGTGCGGCAGCTTATGTGGGGTTTGCTCCAGAAAACCCAATGGATGAGTATTCAGTTATGCCTATTCAAATTTTTGATTGGATATCTAGGCCGCAAGAAGCATTTAAAAATAATGCTGCTGCCGGAATTATTATTTTGCTAATGATTACCATTATTATGAACGGAATAGCTGTTTATTTTAGAAACAGATGGCAGAAAAAAGTTAAATGGTAAAATAAATGGAGGAGAAGAAAACAATGTTGGAAGCAAATAATATTGATGTTTTTTATGGTGATTTTCACGCTATAAAAGATGTCAGTATGAAGATGAAAGAAAACTCTATTACCGCTTTTATTGGTCCATCAGGTTGCGGTAAATCTACTTTTTTAAGAGTTTTAAATCGCATGAACGATTATGTTGATGGATTTGGTATAAAAGGAGAGATTTTGATTGATGGTAAAAGGATATACCAAAAATCAGTTAAGGTCGAAGAATTAAGGAAACAGGTTGGCATGGTTTTTCAAAAACCAAATCCTTTTCCAAAATCAATATTTGACAATGTCGCTTATGGTTTGAGGATTCAAGGGATTAAGGATAAGAAATTCATAAAGGATCGGGTTGAAACATCATTGAAACAGGTTGCACTTTGGGATGAGGTAAAAGATGAGTTAAAAAAATCTGCACTTGCACTTTCTGGAGGTCAGCAACAAAGACTTTGTATTGCTAGAACTTTAGCTGTTGAGCCCTCCGTTATTTTAATGGATGAGCCAACATCTGCTCTTGATCCAATTAGTACCTCAAAGATTGAAAAATTAATTTTTGAATTAAAAAAACAATATACCATTGTAATTGTTACTCATAACATGCAACAAGCTGCCAGAATAAGTGATGAAACAGCTTTTTTTTATATGGGTAGGCTCATTGAATTTGATAAAACTGATAAAATATTTACAAATCCTTCAGAAGAGAAAACTGAAAATTATATCACAGGTAGATTCGGATAAAAAGAAAGAATAATGACACAATTAGAGGCCAATTTAAAAGCCCTTAAGGAGGGAACGGTTGAAATGATAAAGCTTGTAAAGATGCAGTTGCAAAAATCTAAGCAAGCTTTCTTAGAAAAGAATCAAGATCTTGCAGAGGAGATTTTTATAACGGAGAAGCATTTAAATAATTTTGAACTTAAAATCGATAGAGATTGTGAAAATTTATTTGCTCTCCATAATCCTGTTGCTTCAGATTTACGTTTGGTAATTGCTATACTAAAGGTAATTTCTGATATTGAAAGAATTGGAGATCATGCAGAAGGTATTGCAGGTTATATTTCCGAACTGGATAAAAAGTTTGAGAGGGAATTATTGCAAAATTTACGATTTAATGAAATGTTTGATCTTGCCTTACAAATGCTTGATATGCTCGAAGAATCGTTTGATAAGGAAGATGTTAGTTTGGCAAGGAAAATATTTAAATTGGATAAGTCTTTGAATCAAATTAAACGTGCATCCCCAGATGTAATTGGAAAATACCTCAAAGATAACCAGGATGTAACAAAACAGGCCTTGTTTCTTTTTTCAGCAATTAGAAAACTTGAAAGAGTAGGTGATTTATGTAAAAATATTGCTGAACAATTGATTTTTTACACAGAGGCCAAAGTGGTAAAACATAAAAAGGTCAAGTAAACCATACAACAAATATCATTTTTCCTTAGTTTTACTTAAAGGAAATGATATCTGTAAAATCAATAAAGGCGCCAATTACCGCTGAAATGTCCTTGTTTGAGGACAAGTTCAAGGAAGCAATGAAAGGAAACGCTCCTTTGTTGGATAAAATCACTCATTATATTGTAAAGCGTAAAGGAAAGCAAATGCGGCCAATGTTTGTTTTTCTATCCGCAAATTTATGTGGTGGCATCTCTGAGCGGAGTTATCGTGCTGCAAACTTAATTGAAATGATTCATACTGCAACTTTAGTTCATGATGATGTAGTAGACGATGCTAGCAAGAGAAGAGGATTCTTCTCAGTAAATGCGCTTTGGAAGAATAAAATTGCTGTACTTGTTGGTGACTTCTTACTTAGTAAAGGTCTTCAGTTGGCTGCAAAGCATAAGGATTATGATTTCCTCGAAATTATTTCTGCGGTTACAAAAGAAATGAGTGAGGGAGAGTTGCTTCAAATTGAAAAAGCTCGTCGCCTAGATATAGAGGAAGAAGTTTATTTTGAAATAATTCGACAAAAAACAGCAACCCTAATTGCCGCTTGTTGTGCGACAGGGGCTTCTTCAGCAGGGGCGAGTCAAGATGAGGTTGAAAAACTTAGGTTATTGGGTGAAAAAATTGGAATTGCTTTTCAAATCAAGGATGATTTATTTGATTATGAATCTTCCATCTCTTTGATAGGAAAACCTGTCGGGATTGATGTCAAAGAACGAAAAATGACTTTACCTTTAATTTATGCTTTGAATCATTCTTCAAAAAAGGAAAAGCGTTGGATGATTAATGTCGTGAAGAATTGTAATGAAGACCAGAAGATGGTAACTAAACTCATTGAAAAAGTAAAGATTTCTGGAGGAATTGAATATACCAAGAAGAAAATGTATGAGTTCAGACAAAAGGCAATGGATATAATTAATACCTACCCAGACACACCATCACGTCAAAGTTTAATTGATTTGATTTTGTATACTACAGAGAGGGAAAAATAGACTGTTTTTAATGTTTATTCGCCAATTGTCCACAAGCAGCATCTATATCTTTTCCTCTGGACCTTCTAACATTTACTACAAGATTTTTATTTTCAATATACTGAACAAAGGCATCTAGCCGCTCGGGAGTAGTTTGTTGAAATTCGCCATCATCGATTGGATTGTATTCAATGATGTTAATTTTACATGGAATATTTTTAGCAAATGAAGCCAATTCTGCTGCGTCTTCAATGGCATCATTAAAATTTTTAAAAACTATATATTCAAAAGTGACTCTTGTTCCAGTTTTCTCATAAAAGTATTTAAGTGCTTCAGCTAATGAATCTAGTGAATTGTGGCCGTTAATAGGCATGATATGATCTCGCTTTTTATCGTTCGCTGCATGCAAGGATAATGCAAGGTTAAATTTCACTTCATCATCACCTAATTTTTTAATCATTTTTGCAATACCTGCTGTTGAAACAGTAATTCTCTTTGGAGACATTCCTAAGCCTTCTGGAGAAGTAATTTTCTCAATGGATTGCATCATTCCTTTGTAATTCAATAGTGGTTCTCCCATTCCCATATAAACTATATTGGTAAGTGGTGAATTATAATTTTCTTCTGCTTGTTTTTTAATGTGTACAACTTGGTCAAATATCTCATCAAATCCTATATTTCGCAATCGTTTTAATGTTCCAGTAGCACAAAATTTGCAGGTTAGGCTACAGCCCACTTGAGATGAAATACAGGCTGTCATTCTATCCGGTGCTGGTATTAAAACTCCTTCTACAATATTACCATCAGCCAATTCAAATGCGTTTTTAATGGTTCTATCAGCACTAATTTGGCTGGATTTAATGCTTACTGCTGGAATTGAAAAATTTTCCTTTAATCTTTCTCTTGTTTTAACCGACAAATTAGTCATATCATCAAATCTTGTTGCGGACTTTTTCCAAAGCCATTCGTGCACTTGCTTGGCCCTAAATCCTTTTTCTCCAATTTCAATAAAAAAAGGCTTTAATTGATCGGGTGATAATAATCGTATATTTTGTTTTGTATGCATTTTGGGGCCACAAAGTTAAGATATTCTAGTTTGAAGGTCAATTTCATTTTTAAAATGAAGATTTAAGATGTAATTTTATAACCATGAAACTTTCGATTAGAATATTGGCAATTGTTGTTTTTTTCGCAATTTCTCTATTTTCCTGTAAGACGCCTCCTCTTGGCTCATATGTAGATCCTTTGTATTTGGATGACGAGAATCCTGATGCAAAGAAACAGCTCTCGGAGAGGAAAAAATAAATTAAGGCTATTTAAAACATATTTCATTACATGTCAAATAGATACACTGTTACCACAGCTCTACCCTACGCAAATGGGCCACTTCATTTGGGTCATGTTGCGGGTGTTTACATCCCTGCAGATATTTATGTTAGATATCTTCGAGCTAATAGTAAAGATGTAGTTTTTATTGGCGGAACAGATGAGCACGGGGTTCCAATTTCAATTAAAGCCAAAAATGAAGGCGTCACACCAAAAGAAATTGTTAATCGATATCATGAGAATATTAAAAATTCTTTAAAGGGTCTTGGAATTTCTCTTGATTTTTTTGGTCAAACATCATCTTCAACACATTATGATGTTGCAACAGAGTGGTTTCAAAAATTGTATGATGATGGTGTTTTTACTGAAGAAGTATTGCAACAATATTATGATGAGGAAAACAAACAATTTCTTGCGGATCGATACATTACAGGAACTTGCCCTAGTTGTAAAAAAGAAGGTGCTTACGGTGATCAATGTGAGAAATGTGGAGCATCTCTTTGTCCAACAGAATTGATAAATCCAAGATCTACTTTGAGTGGAAATAAACCTGTTTTAAAGGAAACTAAACATTGGTACCTTCCTTTGAACGATTTTCAACCTTGGCTAAAAAAATGGATTGAAAAGAAAAAACCCCTTTTGAAATCTAATGTTTACGGCCAAGTTAAGTCATGGCTTGATGAAGGTTTGCGGCCCAGAGCAATTACAAGAGATCTAGAATGGGGCGTGCCAGTTCCAGTTAAAGGTGGCGAGGGAAAGGTTCTTTATGTATGGTTTGATGCACCAATAGGATATGTTTCATTTACCAAACAGTTTTTTGAAAATGATTCCAAAAGAAACTGGGAGGATTATTGGAAAAAAGATGGTGAATCCAAATTGATTCATTTTTTAGGTAAGGATAATATAGTTTTTCACTCGATTATTTTTCCGAGTATGTTAAAATTAATGGGTGATTATATTTTACCGGAAAATATTCCTGCAAATGAGTTTTTAAATTTAGAGGGTGATAAGTTTTCAACTTCAAAAAATTGGGCAGTTTGGTTAGATGATTATTTACAAGATTTCCCAGATAAAACAGATTTACTCAGGTATGTATTATGCTCCATATTACCCGAACAAAAAGACGCCGATTTCACATGGGCTGATTTTGTCGCAAAAAATAATAATGAACTGGTGAATAATTTTGCGAATTTTGTTCACAGATCAGTTGTACTTACTAATAAGTATTGGGGGGGAATTGTCCCAGAAAAAGGAGAATTAACAAGTTTTGATGAGGAGGTATTAAACGAATTTAAAAAATATCCGTCTAAAATATCCAATTGTATTGAAAAACATCGATACAAAGAGGCACTCTCTCATTTAATGAAATTATCCGCATTAGGGAATAAATACCTTACTGAGACAGAACCTTGGCAAGTTATAAAAACAGATGAAAAAAGAGTTAAAACTATTTTAAATATTGCGCTTCAAATCACAGCATCTTTAGGAGTTTTGTCTAGTCCTTTTTTGCCAAAAACATCAGAAAAGTTACTTAAGATGCTTAATTTGGAATCTTTAAAATGGAAAGATTTATCTACTAACAATATAAATGCGGGGTGTAAAATTAACCAAGGATTTCATTTATTCAGCAGAATGGATGAGAAAGTAATTGATGAACAAAGAGCGAAATTGGATAAAGCTAAGCAGAAGGCCGAGGCTTCAATTAAAAACATTGAACCACAAAAGGAAATTACTACGTTTGATGAATTTCAAAAGATGGATATAAGAGTTGGGACAATTGTTGAAGCTCATAAAATTAAGAAGGCCAAAAAATTACTCTAATTAAAAATAGATACAGGAATTGATCAAAGAACTGTTGTTTCAGGAATAGCCCAATTTTTTAATCCCGAAGATATAATTGGTAGGCAAGTGTCAATTTTGGTAAATCTTGCTCCAAGAAAAATGTTGGGTATTGAATCAGAGGGGATGATTCTAATGGCTGAAAATAATAAAGGAGAGTTACAATTTGTTGCTCCAATTGAGCCCATTGATAATGGATCTGTAATTGCTTAAATTATTTGTTAATTCTAAAAATAATAGAATAAATAAACAATATTTCAAACTCAGAGTTATAATACTATAATCTCTTGTTTTATCTTTAGTATTATTTTTCATCATGAGTAAATTCGGAACAAAAGCGATTCACGCAGGCATAGAACCAGATTCTGCTACTGGAGCAATAATGACTCCTATTTATCAAACGAGTACATACATTCAAAATTCTCCCGGAGAGCATAAAGGATATGAGTATTCACGAACCTTAAATCCAACAAGAAATGCTTTGGAGAAAAATTTAGCGGCCCTGGAGAACGGACATTATGGTCTTACGTTTTCAAGTGGTTTAGCGGCAATGGATGCTCTTTTAAAATCTTTTAAACCAGGTGATGAGATTATTTCATCAAATGATTTATATGGAGGTTCCTATCGTTTGTTTACCAAAGTGTTTTCAGATTTGGGGCTAAAGTTCCATTTTATTGAGATGGATGATATTACGAAGGTTGAATCCCTAATTAATGCGAATACTAAAATGATTTGGATTGAAACACCTACCAATCCAATGATGAATATTATTGATGTAAGGGCAATTTCTAATCTTGCAAAGAAAAAAAATATTTTGTCAGCTGTAGATAATACTTTTTCTTCTCCGTATTTACAAAATCCATTGGATTTAGGGGCAGATATTGTTGTTCACAGTATTACAAAGTTTATTGCTGGACATAGTGATGTCGTAATGGGGGCAATTATTTTAAATGATGAACAATTAGCCAATAAACTTTATTTTATTCAAAATTCATGTGGTGCTGTTCCTGGTCCGCAGGATTGTTTTTTAGTTCTAAGAGGAATAAAAACCTTACATGTTAGAATGGATCGTCACTGCGAAAATGCTATTCAAGTGGCTTCCTTTTTAGATAATCACCCTAAGGTAGATAGTGTTTTCTATCCGGGTTTATCTTCTCACCCAAATCATCAAATTGCAGTTGAACAAATGAATAATTTTGGTGGTATGATTTCCTTTACTATTAGGGGTAATAGTTTAGAAGATGCAAAGAAAGTGATTACAAGCACTAAAATATTTAGTTTAGCAGAATCTCTTGGAGGTGTTGAGTCATTATGTGGACACCCAGCTACTATGACACATGCTGCCATACCAAAGGAAGAAAGAGAAAAATCAGGTGTTGTTGATACTCTAATACGATTAAGTATTGGCATTGAAGATGTAGAGGATTTAATTGCGGATTTAAGTCAAGCACTCGAAAAAATATAGATTATGAGAGGGACAAAGTTTTCAGTAATTGGAATGGGCAAATATGGGAAATCTATTGCTCAAATATTAAGTGATCGGGGCGCCGAAGTTATTGCTATTGATAATAGAGAAGAGTATATTGAAGATGTTGAAGATATTGTTGCCTTGGCGGTTACAATGGATGCCACTGATGGAAAGGCCCTTGAGTCTCAAAATATTCATGAGAGTGATGCTGTTGTGGTTGCAATAGGGACCAACTTTGAGGCTTTATTGTTGTGTTGTGTTCAGCTCAAAGAGTTAGGCGTCAAAAGGATAATAGCCCGATCTAATGATGAAAATCAAAAAAAGATTTTACAAAAAATTGGAATAGAGGAAATCCTTGAGCCTGAGAAAGAAATTGGAGTTTTGGTTGCAGAACAATTGATAAATCCTAGTATAGTTTCTTTTTTACAACTGCCTGATGATTATGAAGTAGCTGAGATAAAGCCTCCAAAAGATATTGAATCACGAACAGTTGAGGAAATAGGTTTAAGAAATAAGTACAAATTAAATTTAATCACCATTAAGCGCTGTTTTGAGGAAGATAATGGTGATTCAGTTGAGGTTGTTCAACATATTCTTGGAGTTCCAACTTCTAATACTATAATTCAAAGTACCGATACACTTATTGTATTTGGAACA
>MDTG01162648.1_pt1 | contig 11190 bp, 9 predicted proteins | sample 811421 | NCBI WGS metagenome assembly MDTG01 (sample SAMN05326645, study PRJNA326480) | marine metagenome | isolation source: seawater | place: Pacific Ocean: South East | collected 2011
CATCTTGCTGAATACCACCTCCAACTGTAATACTATTACATTCATTTAAATCTACACACATGCTTACTGAACCAGTATAATTTTCTAATGAAAATGATTGATCTTCAATTTCAATGCTACTTCCATACCATCCAGCAACTGAACTATTTGTGTACATATAAATTATTAGTTCATCTTGGTTAATTTCCGAGCATGAGTAATAACATGATCCATCATCAATATTTGCAGCGTACCAATAATTAATTGCATTCTCATCTGTACATCCTGGTGTTTCTGTACATGATTGATTCCAGTATGGGTTCCAAATACTTCCTAGCCAAAATTCATCTGAAGAATCAATACCTACCCATATTCCTTCTTGAATAGTATTTGGGCAATCATCAAAAGGGATATAATTAACATTTCCACCAGTAATATAACAATATGGTATTTGACAATCACCACATAAATCAGTCAATCCACATGTACCATCATCTTCCTGCGCATCAGGATTATAGTTACATGCAGTAAGGTCAGTACAGCCTGTAATTAGTGTACATTCAATTTCATGTGAGCCTAAATGAGTCCAATCTTCATTATCAAGAACAATCCATTCAGAATCATCTAATGATATTCCTGCTGATTGGATCCAATTATCATTACCATTAGAAATTCCACATTTTCTTAATAATGTATGATCTTTTGTTGCATTAGATATACCAGCGACATCCCAACCAGATCCAGGGTCACCATTCCAGTCTCCTATCCAGTCTATCACCTCAAAATTAGGTGTAGATATTTCAGTGATAATTTCTACCATGATCTCCTCTTGACAATCCCAATCTAATGTAGTAATTATACCACTAAATGTATCTGAATAACTAGTTACACCAGCATTTTCTGCCAGGCAGCTATTTGCATATTCAATTCCATTACAACCTATAACAGGCATATATATCATTCCACATGGACCATTAGTAATCCAATCTGGGTTAATACAACAATCGTTTACTTCAATTATTGTGTCAATAATATTTTCAACTGTATATCCTTCAAAACCATAAACAAGTGCATAGCCGTCATCACCATTACTTAGGTATGTATGGAATTCATCAGCTTCTGCTAAAATATCTTCATCTGCTGATCCATGAGCAATAATGTATACATCTCCTGGTGCAATACTAGCACCTTCTTCAAAGGTGTTCCAGTATTCATACTCACCAATAGTTGTTGGAGCATTACCAACACTTGGATATGCGTAACCAGATAAATCAACTGTTTCAGTAGTTGGATTATAAATCTCTAGATATTTATTATTACTTGAACCTTCAGCATATTCAGAAAAGAATAGTGGCTGAGCACCACAGGTTGTGTTATCACCTCCACATTCACCACATAAATCTATTTCTTCAGATCCACCACATACTCCTGAGCAATCATTATATTCACATAAATTTTCATCATTAATTACTGCGTTCTCATTATAATTGCATGCAGTTTGATCCTGACATCCTATTTCTAAATTAAACTCACATAATTGATTTAAATCATTTAAATTAAATACATCAAATTGAATAATTTCTTCAAAAGGAATATTATCTTCAACAACAGGTATACTATAAACTTGATCATTAATTGATAGTGTATTACCTGTCCATCCATCGCCGTATGAATCAGTCATAATAATATTATAGCATCCAACAGGTAAACAAAGTACATCACTAAATGGATTTCCTCCTTCAGCAATCATATTGCCCTGATAATCATATAATGACCAACCTACATTTTCTGTCCATGTACCACCGCTTGATACTATAGTAACAGTTTCATATGAAACACCATTTTCATCTTGATAAAGAAATGAACATGGATACTCACATGAACCATTATCTATAATGGCTAATTCATCAAAATTATCAGCGTCTTCATCTGTACATCCCTCATAAATTTGACAAAAGTCATTCTCTTGGCTATTATTTACTTCAAATAAAACTATTTCCTCTGATCCATCTATTAATGTAAATTGTAATGAATCTCCTACACTAAGTATATCACCAAACCAACCGTTACTTGCATATGCATCAGTCATTATTATTTGGTAACAACCAGGAGCGAGACACAATCCATATTCAGAATAATCATTGCTATCAAATGGTGCTCCACCTGATAACACTTCATATCCGTCAGAAGTTAAGATAGACCAGCTAGCATCCCATGGATATTCTTGATTTGCTTCCATTGTTATATTGAATGATTGATAATTACCATCATCTATAATACCATCTCCATCTGTGTCTCCACAAGTGTAGTAACAAGGTTCATTTCCATCATCATTACTATTTGCATTTGGATTGTAGTTAGATGCCCAGGGATCCATACATCCAAATATATATGGAATTGAAAATGAAATTGTCATAGCATTATTCTCATAGTATGTTTCTTCTATTTCGGGGTTGACTCCCAATGGTTCAGATATACCACCATTTACCCATACTGTAATTGTATGGTCTCCTGGTCCAAGAACTGAAGGGTCAGTAAAATCTGTTAAGTCATAATTAAATTCATAACATGAACCCCAAAAATATCCATCAGTAGTAACCTCTTCGTTAGTTAATGGATTAATTGTAGTTAAATTAGTAGGAGTATAGGATAACTCAGCAAAACCGTCAATAAGAATCCATGTTGTACCACCAGTTTGATTACCATTAACATCTGTTGTTATTTCATTACCAGTATTACATATTTCAGTTGTAAGTATACCATTTTCAAATTCAGCAGATGAAATATTTAAATCAAAAAAATCAAAACCTGAATCAGTACTATCAGTACTACATGCAGCACCACTTGTTGCATCAAAAGGGGCTGAACCAGTTAGTGCAAAAACAGAGAATTCAGCATTTTGAATTTGCCAAGCAATATCTCCCCAAGCACTAAAATCTTCACCATCAACAACTAAATTATAACAACCATCTAATAAATCATCTGGAGCACAGAAATTAACAACATATCCAAATGTTCCAACATAATCCTCATTCATTGGACACTCTAAACAATCTTGATGATCAACTATACCATCAGGTATGGGATTTCCGTAATTAGGATTATAGTCAGGGTTTTCACTACCATCTGACAATAATTGTTCTGGACTCCCATAAAGATCAAAACCAGCTCCACCAACATCTTCAGTTGGTAATGAAGGAAGTGTATACATAATTTCAGGAGTTGGAGAAAAATGAAATACAGTATCTCCTACGTCATATAAATATGAATCTTCCCATATATTTGTCACAGTCATAGCATTACCACTCCATCCATTTTGTTGTCCACTAAAGTCCATAAATGTTCCAACTAACATTAAAGTATTTGCTGGATCTCCACAACCCCAATATGCACAACATCCATCACATGGAGTATTAGCACCTTCAGCATAATTATCAGCTGCAATTCCTGGGAAAGGAGAATAATCTTGAAATCCATCATCCATACACCCATATACATCATAAGCGTCACATCCACTATTACCTGGATTTACTAAACACCAATCTTCAGGTGTCATACAAGCATTACAAGACAAACAAGCAGGAGTTAATGCTTCACAACAATTATTATTATAAAGACAAGATCCATCATCTATATTTGCAATAGAGCTGTAATTACAAGATAATTCATCCATACAACCTGGATATTCACCAGGTGGTGTAACAATAATAATACCAATCATACCATTTAATGCATGTAATCCGATAGAGCAATCATAGTTATAGATACCCTCCTCAGTAAAAGTATAAGAACCAATTTCTACAGGTGAATCAGGTCCAGGTGAATAAATAGGTGGAATATAAATCGACTCAGGATTATCAAAATCATCACCTGTTAAGCTATTTATAGAAAAATTTACGTCATGAAGTCCTCCAACATTTACCCAAGTAATTGTAGATCCTGATTCTACAGTAATTTCATTAGGTGCATAATAAAAAGCACCAGCATCAATAGTATAATTTCCTGGTTGCGCATAGGAAATTTTTAGACTTAAAATACAACATAAAATAATTAAAAAAATAGATGTTTTTTTCATAGTATTTGGTTTTAATAAGATTATTGGGGATAAATCTAATTTAGTTATTTATTTTTTTTCAAAAATACATAAAATAGATTTCTTATGTAATATTTTTAATAAGTTAATTACCTTATGAAATATATATTTAAATTGTCTTAGTTTTTATTTAAAAATATGAAAAATATTGCCTTAGTTATTTCAAGTGGAGGTGCAAGAGGACTTGCTGCAATTGGGATTATAGAAGAATTAGAAAATATGGGATATAATATAACTTCAGTATCTGGTTCATCTATAGGTGCATTAATTGGTGGTGTTTATGCAACAGGAAATATGAAAAAATTTAAAAAATGGTGTTGTCAATTAAATAAAAAAGATATTTTTAAGCTTATGGACTTCACAATTAGCAGTCAAGGTTTAATAAAAGGAGAAAAAGTTTTTACTGAGTTAAAAAAAATCATAAAAGATGTTAAAATTGAAAATTTACCAATACCCTACTCCGCTAATGCTGTTGATTTATTAACAAATAAAGAATGTGTTTTTAAGTCTGGTAATTTATTTGATGCTATTCGTGCCTCATGCTCAATTCCATCATTAGTTCAACCAAAAAAAATTAAACAGAGAATTCTTGTAGATGGAGGAATAATTAACCCACTTCCCTTTTCAAATATAAAGAGGATTGATAATGATATGTTAATTGGTATTAATTTAAACAATTTTAGTAATTGTGATTTGAGGAAAACAAGAAATTTATTCAAAAATGATTCTACATTTGTTAAAATGTTTTTAAAACATTTTACTGTATTTTTAAATAAAAAACATAACATTGGGAACTATATTGACATTTCTTATAGAACATTTCAAATTATGCAAGACACTATTATAAAAAATTCTATAGAAACCTATAAACCTGATTTAATGATAAGTATACCAAGAGATATTTGTGGAATACTAGAATTTGATAAATCAAAGTTGTTAATTGATTTAGGTAGAAAAGCCTGCGTTGACTCATTTATTTAAATATTTTTAAATATTATGCTGATATTATAAATATATAAGTCTTATATATTTTACTAATCCCAAATTTATTTTTAAATGAATCTTACGAATTTAATAGTTTAAAACAATAGCATTTTTTATTAAATTTAAAACTAATTATTTTTTATTATCATTCTAATTATCATGAGTAAGTTTAAAATACTAATTGTTGATTCTGAATCAGAAATATTAGAATTCATGAAATACAATCTAGAAAAAGGGGGCTTTGAGGTCTATACTTTAACTAATGGAAAGGAGTGTCTAAAACATATAAAATCAATTAATCCCGACATAATATTAATGGATGTAATGATGACTGAAATAAATGGCATAGAAACATGTTATCAAATTAGAAAAGATGATGAAATTAGTAATGACTTAATAATTATATTTTTATCAGCTAGAAATGAAGAAATCACTCAAATTGCAGCATATGATGCAGGTGCTGATGATTTCATTGCAAAACCAATACAACCAAGATTATTAAATAAAAAACTGTATGCAATAACTAAGAAATTTAAAAAAAAAAATGTTACAAAACATGGTTTATTTATAGATGAGGAAAAATGTAAAGTATCAAAGAATGGTGTAAATATAAAATTCCCAAAAAAACAATTTGAATTGCTTAAATTACTTTATTCAAAACCAGGCTTTGTATTTGATAGAGCACAAATTATTACTAAAGTATGGGGTTCAGATTACTATGTAAGCCATAGAAACATAGATGTGCAAATTAGCAAAATTAGACACAAAATTGGTGAAAATTTTATAATCACATTAAAAGGAATTGGCTATAAATTTATTGATAAAGAAGATGAATCAAGGTAAATTTATTTCTAATTATATATTTTTTTTAATAAAAAGGTCTATGGTTGTACAGAAGAGTGATGAGCAATGATTTTCCAAACACCTATATTTTGTAAAACAAAGGTATATCTAGCAATTACTTCTGAACCATCTATGACCTTAAAAGAATAATAACCGTTAAATACGCATGAGTTATTTGTCATTTCATTGCAATACATACTAATAAATGACGCCTTTGGCTGTTTTTTAAAAAAATCAATGAAGTATTTTTTTATTTCTACTGAGCCTATATATTCCTTAGAAGCAAATGTTCCTAATAATATAGCATTGTCTGAGTATAAGGAAAGTGTAGATTTTAAATTTTGCTCTGATACTGATTGAATCCAAGATTCAAGATGACTTTTTGCTTCGATATTCATAAAAAAGTAAAATAATTAATTAATAAGAAATTTATTATGCATAGTTTTGTACAAAAATAATAAACATTATAAAATATGAAAACAGGTACTGTAAAGTTTTTTAATCATAAAAAAGGATTCGGATTTATAACCGAAGATGGATCAGAGGAATCTCACTTTGTTCACGTAACAGGACTAATTGATAAAATTAGTGATGGAGATAAAGTTGAATTTGAGGTAAAAGAGGGAAAGAAAGGTATGAATGCAGTAGATGTTAAACAAGCAGGGTAAAAAGAAATTAGATTTTCTGTCCCTTCTTGTCACCATCTACCCAGGCACCACCCTTAACTTGACCAAGATATTTTACTGATTTGTTTTGAGAATATTGGATAATAGCTCTATCAACTTCATCCATAGTTTTTCTAATAATTTTAATTGAAGAAGAGGACCCTTTAGTTTTTAATTCAATATAAAAGCCATCTTTAAGTTTTGGTGGTTTTGTTGATGGTCTACCTCGTTTTTGCATTCGTGCAATATAATACAAAATATCTTTATACAATGATAAAATAGATAATTATTTAATAATTAATGAATAATAAAGAGAAAAAAAAGATAAAAGTTAAAATTATGGAGGAAATAAAATCTATAAAGGAAAAAATTATCACTTTAATTGATGAATCTAAACCCATAGAACCTGAGAATGCAATAGGACGAGTTTCAAGAATGGATGCAATAAATAATAAAAGTATCGTTGAATCTAGACTAATAATTTCAAAGCAAAGATTGTCAAAATTACTATTTATGAAAAAAAAAATTAATGATAATAATTTTGGCAAATGTAATTTATGTAACCAAGTAATTCCATTTGAAAGACTATTAATACTTCCTGAAAGTAGTAAGTGTGTTAAATGCTCAAAGTAATTTATTATATATTTTAAAATATGAAATCATTATTAACAATATTTTTTATCTCTTCTTTTTGTTTATCTCAAGAATGCAATACACCTTTCTGGGATCCATTTGAATTATTTGGTTATTGTGGCTGTACACTAAATAATGCATGTAATTATGACCCAAGCGCTTCCTATGATGACAATAGTACATGTATAATACCTGAAGAATTTTATAATTGTCTTAATGATTGTATTAATGATATGGACAATGATGGTACTTGTGATGAAATAGAAATATATGGTTGTACAGATGAATTAGCTTGCAATTATAACCAATTTGTCAGTCAAAATGATAATTCATGTGTTTATCTTGAGTCAGAGTGTGATATTTGTGAAAATAATATAATTGTTAATAATGACTTGGACAACGACGGTATTTGTGATTATAATGATGAATGTGTTATTAATATTTCAATTCAACCATTAGAAGATATTACGATTTGTGATGGTGAATCAATTGAACTAAATTCTATTGCTTCAACTGGCTCTTTTAGTTTAGATTTTCCAAATATTAGCCAATATGTAGGTAATGCATATGCAATAATAGAAAATGATAGTGCATTTAATATTTTAGAAGACTTCACAATAGAGTTTTGGCTCAAAGATGAAGGGAGTAATTATTGGCAATTAATGGGGAATAATAATTTTGGTGATAACAATCAAGGATGGGTAATTAAAAAACCAAATGAAAACTTAATGTTTGGATGGACTTATGACCCTAATGAATTTAATTTTCATGAAGTAAATATTAATGAGTGGGAACATATTGCAGTATGTTATGATGATTTAGCTAATAAATTTCAATATTTTAAAAATGGTGAACTCATAAATATAGAAATTAAAGATGCAAATGTAAATCCATCAATTTATGACTTTATTATTGGAAAAGAATCTGGGGCTGAAAATTGGTTTAAAGGTAAAATTGATAATCTAAGAATTTCAGATAACTCTAGATATAATACTAATTCATTCGATCCTTTTGAAACATTTACCGTTGATTCAAATACAATTGCAATGTATAATTTCAATGAAGGATCTGGTAATACAGCATATGACATTTCTGGAAATCAAAGACATTTAAATTTATATAATACTAATTATAGTACTGACACACCTATATTTAACGAATTTTTTATTTGGTCTAACGGTTTTACTGAAAGCTCAGTAATAGTATCACCAAGTGTTACCACATTGTACTCTATTGAATACTCTAACGATGATTATTTAAATTGTTATAATTATGCAGAAATTATAATTAATGTTGAGCAACCAACAACATTTTATAATTGTGATAATGAATGTATTAATGACATTGACAATGACTTAATATGTGATGAATTAGAAAATACTGGATGTACTGATAATAATGCCTGTAATTATAATCAATTTGTTATACAAGATGATGGAAGTTGTCAATTTCCTGAATTTGGATTTGATTGTCAAGGAAATTGTATTTTGGAAGACCTAGATAATGATGGTATATGTGATTCATGTGAAGAAATGATCTATAACAACACAGATTTATGTAATTGTAATTTAATAGAATATGAAATTTTTCAATTTGATGTAGATGAAGAAAACTGTATAACATTTCAAAATTGTTCATGTGAATGTATAAATGACATTGACCAAGATAATATTTGTGACGAACAAGATGATTGTATTGGAGAATATGATGTATGTGGTGTATGTAATGGCAGTGGGCCAAATCCTTTCTATAATTGTATTGGAGATTGTATAAACGATTTAGATCAAGATGAAATATGTGATGAAATAGATGAATGTGTTGGCCAATATGATATATGTGGAGAATGTAACGGATTAGGACCTAGTCAGTATTATGATTGTAATGGAGATTGTATAAACGATATTGATCAAGATAATATATGCGATGAGTATGAGTGTAGCCTAGTAATTTGTGAACCTGGGTATGAGTGTGAACTTGGTGATTGTATATGTATAAATGATTTTGATAACGATAATATTTGTGATGAACTAGACTGTTCTCCATTTATATATAACCCTGAACAGGATTGTAATACATTAAATAACTTTAAACAAACACAAGCATTATTTCCATGCTATGATATATTAGGTAGACCTACCCCCAACGAATTTAATTACTTATATCTATCAAAATCTAAAGTGTTTTACGTAATTGATTAGTTATTTTCCCTTGTTTTTTTCATAAAGCTTTAAATATTTATAGAAAACTTCATTAGAACCAGAATAACAAATTAATAAACCTTCATATCCATCAAGAAAACCAAGAAAAATAAAGTAATTCTTAAAAAAGTAAAATATAGACTTTAACACAGCAATTAGAGGACTTGAAAATTTGATATTTTGTTGTGCATACAATGATGAATAATAATCTGTTTTTTGAATTAAATGAGAAATTGAAGAATAGGTATAGTGATTTACAGTTCCCTTAAGCAGCTTAATTTTTTGATTTTTTGTTTGAATAGATTCATGCACTAAATTAGAATTAAAATTTGTATTATTTTTATTAAATAACCTAATAACATATTCATTTCCAATACCTGAAAAATTAATTTTCTTTTTCTTGTAAAAATTAATTCTCCTAATTTTATAAACTGTATCATTAGATAAAATTAAATTTTCAAGACTACGCACTAATTGATCGTCAATAAATTCATCGCTGTCAATTGATAATACCCAATCATTTAATGCATGAGTTAATGCTTTCTTTTTTGTTTTAGCATAACCTTCAAATCCACCATGAAAAATACTTACATTAGAAAAAGATGCAGCAATATCATTTGTTAAATCTGTAGAATCATTTAAGTATAAAACAACGTTATTAAATCTGTCCAATCTAGACAAACAGTTTTTTATTGTTTTTTGAGCATTTTTTGCAATAATAACTACAGAAATATTCTCAATCTTATTCATTTGAATCTTCTTTGCCACAACTAGTTCCACAACAACAATAAATTGTACCACAGTTAGAACAGCAATACGATCCACAAATAGTACAAATCACAGAACTATATTCACATGAACCATCATCTTCAGTTGCATCAACGTTATAATTAATTGCATTTACATCAGTACACCCTAAAATATTTATAGAACTAGCACCATAACAAGACAATAGAAATATAGATAAAAAAATAAATAAATATTTCATTTATGAACAAATAAGTTTAAAGTAAATATAAAAAATGATTTATAATATATTATTGTATCTTTAAAATAAAAGTATAATGGAAAATTATAGACGCTCTTTTATTAAAAAAATAACATCTCTATTATTTTTTATTATTTTCCCTATTAAATTATTACCAAAACCCCTTACAGATAGTTGTGATTCAACAACTAGTGATATAGAAGGACCTTTTTATATTGAAGATTCTCCAAACATATCAATTCTAACGCCACCTGAAATAACATCAGACCTTTTATTTATCACGGGAACTGTATATGCAAAAGATTGTATAACGCCCATACCTAATGCTATTGTCGACGTATGGCATGCAAATAGAGGAGAATATGACAAAGCTACTGATTCTTTTTTAGGATCAAATTATAATGATAATTATGGTGACCCTCCATATTATAGGGCCAAAATTTATACGGACATTAATGGAAACTATGCTTATCAAACTATTGTCCCTGGGAAATATTTAAATGGAACCTACTATAGACCAAGTCATATACATTATAAATCATCTTACTTAGGTCAAAATGAAATTACAACTCAACTATATTTCGAGGGAGACAGTAGTATAACTGATGACTTTTGGGCATCTTCTCCAGATGCATTAAATAGAATTATCAATTTAGAAATTGATGATAATAATAATAAGCATGGTGTTTTTGATATAGTATTAGATGTGGAACCAGAAATTGTTAATAATACGAACTTAAATGAATATAATATTATTAGATCTATATTTCCAAATCCAATTAATTCAAAAAGTATAATTTACTTGGA
>MDTG01286841.1_pt1 | contig 11190 bp, 9 predicted proteins | sample 811421 | NCBI WGS metagenome assembly MDTG01 (sample SAMN05326645, study PRJNA326480) | marine metagenome | isolation source: seawater | place: Pacific Ocean: South East | collected 2011
ACACTAGCTTCCATATAAATTCTAAGAATAAAATTTATATGATGTTGAAGTGTGTACGACAAATTTTGGTAACCTTAACCGTCCACACTTCTCTTCTAAAATTTTAACTTTTCAAATAGCTAATTGAGCAAAAAGCCCAATAATCCTCTTAAATTTATTGTAAATACAATATTTTACTGAGAAAGTTCGATGCTTATAGGCTAAAATTATAGGAAATCAAGCGTTTATGAGTAAAAAAACAAGAAAAAACCCACAAAATGAGGTGTTTTTTTTGATTTTTTATCAATGCTAAACTATTAATTGCAAATTCAATTTTTTTCTATGATCAAAAAATTTAAATTCAAATTTAAAAATAAAAATGAAATTTTAGCTTTAATCTTGCTAGTTATAATTACTGCAGTTTTAACAAGTTATTATAATCATACAAAGTTAAAAATTAAAAAAAATTATATTGAAATAATTAATAATATTTATTTTAAAAAAACTGTTAATCACTTCTTTGATAATCTGGAGCCTAAATTTAAGAAAATAACACACGACGTTCAGCCAGGAGAAACTTTTGACAATATTTTAAATGAGTATTCGATTGATAAAAAAGAAATTGTAGAAATTAAAAAAAATCTATCAAAAAAAGTAAATATTAATAAATTGAATACTGAGCAAAAAATTCATTTTACAGTTGATCAATCAAATAATTCGATAAAAAATTTTATATTTCAAATATCTAATAAAGAAAGAGTGCTTTTAACAAGAGATACGGAAAGTAACAATTTCAATCAAGAAATCGTATTAACAAAATTAAATAAAAAAATTTTATATAAGGAAAACATTATTTTGCAAAGTCTATATAGGGCTGCAACTGAACAAAAAATCCCTGCTAATGTAATTATCGAATTTGCTAGAATTTATGGCTTTCAGGTTGATTTTCAAAGAGATGTAAGAAAAAGAGATCGATTCCAAATCATGTACGAAGTTTTTGTTGATGAAAAACGAAAAATAATTGAGACCGGAGAAATTTTATTTGCCAATTTAATTTTAAGTGGTGAAGATAACTCCCTTTATTATTTTGATAAAGAAGGTAGCTTAGGACATTATGATAAAAATGGAAAAAGTATAACTAAAGCCTTAATGAAAACACCGATAAATGGTGCGAGACTCTCTTCTTCTTTTGGCATGAGAAAACATCCTATAGACGGTTTCACAAAAATGCATAGAGGAACTGACTTCGCTGCTCCAATGGGAACTCCTATTATGGCATCTGGCTCAGGTGTTATTAAAAAAGCTGGATGGTGTGGCGGAGGTGGAAATTGTGTAGTGATTAAACATAATTCAACTTACCAAACAATTTATGCACATATGTCAAAATTTGCAAATGGAATTAGAAGTGGAGTAAGAGTTAAACAAGGCCAAACAATTGGTTATGTTGGATCAACTGGAAAATCAACTGGTCCACATTTGCATTATGAAGTTTTGATTAATGGAAAAAGAGTTAATTCACAAACATTGAAGTTACCGTCAGGAAAAGTATTAAAAGGTCAAGATAGAAAAATCTTTGAAACTAAAAAAATAAAATTGGATGTCTTAAAGTCTGAAAAAATTATAGGTTTAAACTAATTTTTTTGTTTCTGAAGATATTTCACTAGTTTGCTCATTACTCATTTTTTTTGTATCTTCGTTATTCTCATTTATAATATGTTGATTTTTTTCATTTGGATTATTATCTGTAATTTTAGACTTTTTAAAAATTTCTTGCTCACTTAAAATTCTAGTGAAATGATCTGCATGTTGAAAATAATTTTCAGACAGAATTTTATCTCCTGAGGAAAGAGCTTCTCTAGCTAAATTATTATATTTATCGATTAATTTTGATGCGTTGTGATTATTTCTGCCAGGAATTTTTCTTTGAAAATTCTCATTATTTGAAAAATTTGAACCATATTTTGGTCTATCGCCGTTGGACTTAAAATTTCTGTCATTTCTTCTGAAATTATTTCTTCTGCCATTATTGTTGTTTCTAAATGTTACCATATGATTATTTTTAAATTTTTGTGCTGATTATACATCGATCATTATTTGCAAAATCTTTGATAATACAATTTATATAAAAACCTTTATCTTTTAATAGTTGTTTCACTTCTTTTTTTTGATCAAAAGCAATTTCCAAAATTAATTTACCTTGTTTTTTTATCAGTTCAGATGATCTGTCAATTACTTTTCTGATTTCTGATGTTCCCTCTAATCCACCATCTAAAGCTAATTTGGGTTCAAATTTTACTACTTCTTTATCCAAATACCTTAAATATTGTTTTTTAATATAAGGAGGATTAGATATAATTAAATCATATTTGCCATAGTTGAAATTGTCAATATCTGATTTAATTAATCTAATTCTATTCTTAATATCAAGTTTATGTGCGTTTATTTCACATATCTTTAAGCATTCCTTACTAATATCAATACCGGTTCCTAAGAAACTTTTTTTCTCTTTTAAGATAGATAGCAAAATACATCCTGATCCTACACCAATTTCTAAAAAATTTAATTTGTTTTTATTTTTAAAAATTTTTAAAACTTGTTCAATAATGATCTCTGTATCTGGCCTTGGAATTAAAACATTTTCATTAATTTTAAATTCGTAATTCCAAAAAGCCTTTTTTCCAATTATATATGCTACTGGCTTTCCTTTAGAACGATCTGAAATTAATTTTTTAAAATAGATATAATCTTTTTCATTAATTTCTTCATTAAAATTTAGAGCTATAAACTCTCTATCTCTTTTAATAGCTTTTGAGATTAATATTTCACTATCTAACAAAGGATTCTTAATTTGGTATTTTTTTAATTCTTCACATGCATTTTTTATAGCAGTGGATAATTTCATGATTAGTTGAGACTTCCAAGACTTTCTTCTTGGGCTTGTAATGTTAAAGATTCTATCATTTCATCAAATACTTCCCCTTCTAAAAACTCCTCTAATTTATGAAGCGTTAGATTAATTCTATGATCAGTAACGCGTCCTTGTGGAAAGTTATATGTTCTTATTCTTTCAGATCTATCACCAGTTCCAATTTTACTTTTTCTATCTTTAGATCTTTCTTGATCGATTCTAGATCTTTCTAATTCATAAAGTCTGGCTCTTAAAATTTTCATACCTTTAGCTTTATTCTTATGTTGAGATTTTTCATCTTGTTGTGATACTGAAATTCCTGATGGTATATGTGTTATTCTTACTGCACTATCAGTTGTGTTGACAGATTGACCACCCGGGCCTCCAGCTCTAAAAACATCTATTCTTAAATCTGAGTCATTAATTTTCAAATCAACTTCCTCAGCTTCTGGAAGAACAGCTACAGTTGCAGCAGAGGTATGAACTCTACCCTGAGTTTCAGTATCTGGTACTCTCTGAACTCTATGGACACCACTTTCATATTTTAAGGTCGAGTAAATATTGTTTCCTTTTATTGAAGCAATTACTTCTTTTAACCCTCCTGCTTCACTTCTTGAAATTGAAATCAATTCTACTGTCCATTTTTTTTTGTGGCTAACTTTTTCATACATCTTAAAAAGATCTGCAGCAAATAAACTTGCCTCCAAACCACCTGTTCCAGCCCTTATCTCAATTATAGCATCTTTTTTATCAGCTTCATCTTTAGGCAACAAATAAATTTTTAATTTTTTTTCAATTCTCTCTTTATCCAGTTTTAATTCTTCTAACTCTGATTGAGCCATATTTATTAAATCTTTATCAGAACTAGGGTCGTCTAGAATTTTTTGAATTTCATCTTTGTCATTTTCGTATGAAAGATATTTTTTAGCATCTTCAATAATATTATTTAGATCAGAATATTCTTTTGATTTATCGGCAAATATCTTTTTATCAATAGATCCTGAAGATAATTCTTTCTCCAAAGATGAATGTTTGGCAATTAAATCTTTTACTGTTTTAAAGGGGATCATTTTCTTTCAAGTTCTTGAGCCTTTTTTTCAACTTCTTCAACAACTTTTGAAATTATATTATCAGTTAATACTTTTTCAAATTGAACTCCCGATAAGTACAACATGTTATTTCCTTTACCACCCCCAGTAATACCAATATCTGTCATTGCTGCCTCTCCAGGACCATTTACTACACATCCAATAATAGATAATGTAATAGGGGTTTTTATATGAGCTAATTTTTTCTCTAAAATTTTAACAGTTTCAATTACTTGAAAAGCTTGTCTTGCACAGGACGGGCAAGCAACAATTTTAACACCTCTATTCCTCAAATTTAAAGATTTTAAAATTTCATTACCAATTTTTACCTCTTTTACAGGATCATCTGATAATGAGACTCTTATAGTGTCACCAACACCATCCAATAAGAGACTTCCAAGACCTATGGATGATTTTATACTTCCTGCGATAAAACTTCCAGCTTCTGTAATTCCAAGATGTAATGGATAATCAGTAACCTTAGAAAGTTGTTTATATGCGGCGATTGATAAATAGACATCAGACGACTTAACACTCACCTTAAAATTAAAAAAATCTTGATCTTCTAGAATTTTTATATTTCTTAATGCGCTCTCTACCAGAGCCTCTGGGCAAGGTTCTTTGTATTTTTCTAAAATATCTTTTTCTAATGACCCAGCATTCACTCCTATTCTTACTGAGCAATTATTATTTTTTGCTGCTTTTAAAACTTCGTGGATTTTATCTTTATCACCAATATTTCCAGGATTTATTCTTAAACACTTCGCTCCATTATCTGCTGCCTCGATTGCTCGCTTAAAATGGAAATGAATATCAGCAATTATTGGTATTTTGACATTTTTAATTATTTCTTTCAAAGCTTTGGTTGAATCTTCATCGGGACATGAAACTCTTACTAAGTCTGCACCTTCATCTTGTATCTCATTAATCTGTTTTATAGTTGATTGAATATCAGTTGTTAAAGTATTAGTCATTGATTGTACTGAAATTGGATTATTGCCTCCAATTTTAACATCTCCGACATTTATAACTTTTGTCTTTTTACGATTTATTTCTCTAAAAGGTCTTATATTCATAAACCTTAATCTAGTTTAAATTCTTTATGTAATGCTTCAACAGCTTTTTTTACATTTTTAGATGAAATCAATACTGAAATCTTTATTTCTGAGGTTGAAATTACCATAATATTAATCTTTTTAGTAGCTAGGGCTTTAAACATTCTAAAAGTGATACCTGGAGTGGTGATCATGCCTACTCCAATAACTGAAATTTTTGCTAAATTTTTATCAAACGATAATTTTCTATATGAAATATTTTTATTTTCTTTAATTATTTTCTCTGTTTTTCTTACATCATCAGACTTAATAGTAAATGTTAAATCTGTTTCCTTTCCATCTAAAGAAATATTTTGAACTACCATATCTACGTTTATTCGATTTTTCGATAATGGTTCAAAGATTGAGGCTGCAACACCTGGCTTATCTTTCACTCCTGCAATAGTAATTTTAGAGTCGTTTTTGGTTAAAGAGATGCCGGTAATAATTCTATTACTAAATTCTTTACTTTTACTAAAACTTCCTATCAAAGTGCCTGGTTTGTTATTAAATGAAGACTTAACTTTAATATTTATATTATTCAATTTTGCATCCTGAACTGAAGTTGGTTGCATTACTTTAGATCCTAATGATGCCATTTCCAACATTTCATCATAATAAATTTTTTTAATTTTTTTTGCTTTTTTATAAAGCCTCGGATCTGAAGTATAAACACCGTCAACATCAGTATAAATAATACATTCATCTGCATTAAAGAATTTTGCGAACATAATTGCTGAGGCATCTGAACCTCCTCTTCCAAGAGTTGTAATTCTTGAAAAATTATTAATACCTTGAAATCCAGTTATGACAGGTATTCCTCCAGAATTTAAGTAATTTTCAATTTCTTTTTTTTTTATACTTTCTATTCTAGCGCTAGCGTGTGGGCCTTGAGTCAAAATTGGAATTTGCCAGGCTGTCCAAGATCGGGATTTAAAACCAATATCTATCAATCTACCAGCTATAAGTGCACAACATGCTTGCTCTCCAGTTGAAACTAATACGTCATACTCTGCATTATCAAAAGTATCACTCAATAACATTGACTTTTTAACCAAGTCATTTGTAACACCACTCATTGCAGAGGATATTACAATAATTCTATTTTTAGTTCCTTTTTTATAGGAAGCAATTATCTTAGAAATCTTTTTAATGCGGTCAATAGAACCTACTGAAGTTCCCCCAAATTTAAGTATAATAGTTTTCATTGTAATAAAAAAAGCTTAATTTAATTATTATTTGATAAAATGCATCTTAATTGTTATGTCAACTAATTACTTATTATGAATAGCGTAAACTCAAAAGAAATAGAAAAATTTTCAAAAATTGCTGAGGAATGGTGGGATCCACAAGGAAAGTTTAAACCCTTACATAAATTTAATCCTGCAAGAATAGCTTATATTAAAGAAAATATAATCAAATCATTTAAAATAAATCGTAAAACAACTCCTCTCAATGATATCAAAATATTAGATATTGGTTGTGGTGGAGGCTTACTTTCGGAACCTATGTGCAGACTAGGTGCAAATGTAACAGGTATAGATGCATCAGATAAAAATATATCGATAGCTAAAATACATGCAAAAAAAAATGATCTTAAAATAAAATATATTTGCTCATCGCCTGAAAAACTAAATCAGGATGAAAAATTTGATGTAATTTTAAACATGGAAATAATTGAACATGTGAAGGATGTAGAATTTTTTTTGAAATCATGTTCAAAATTATTAAAAAAAGGAGGAATTATGTTTGTTGCCACTTTAAATAAAACCTTAAAATCATATATCTTTGCAATTGTTGGTGCAGAATATATCCTCAAATGGCTTCCAATTGGAACTCATGATTGGACTAAATTTATAAATCCAGATGATCTTATAAAATGTCTAAGTAATAATAGTTGCACACTAGAACGAATAGATGGAATGAAATTTAATATAATAAAAGATGAGTGGAAAATAAGTTCTGATAAATCAGTTAATTACATAGCTAAATTTGTAAAAAATTAATTACTATTATCATCTATCCAAGGTAACATTTGAGCATCAATACCCTCTTCTTTTAATTCTTTAATATCTTTTTTTGAAGCAGTCCCATAGATATTTTTTTCTTTTGCTTTATTATTATAATGAATTGACCTAGCCTCATAAGCAAAATTTTCACCAACATACTCAAAATTATTCTTAATAAATTTCTGGTATTCTCTTATTGTATCTTTTATTTTTCTGTATTTTTTAATTTCGAAATCCTCATTTTTGAGATCATTTCTATTCAAAAGCTTTGGGGCCATTAAATTTTTTTCAACATTTATAGAATTACAATTATGACAACTCAATAATTTTTTTTTTCTTAAATTGTCAAATTCTTTTGAAGAAGAAAACCAACTATCAAAAGATAATTCACACTGTTTACACAATAGATTATATTTAATCATATTAATTATTTAATTATCAAATAAAAAAGTTCAATAGCTTAACTTCTATAATCAGCATTAATTTGAATATATTTTTGTGTTAAATCCATTGTATAAACAGTAAAATTTTTAGTTCCACTTGCTACATCTACAGTAATTTCAATATTAGAATTTTTCATATAACTAGCTGTTTCATCCTCATTATAATTATTATAAATTTTACCTTTATAAACAACTTGCAAGTCTCCAAATTTTACTGATAATTTTTCTAAATTTATTGTTGCACCTGATTTACCAATCGCCATTATCACTCTACCCCAATTTGGATCTTCTCCAGCTATTGCAGTTTTAACTAATGAGGAATTTGCAATTGAAAAACCAATTTTCTTTGACTCTTGCTCTGTCTTAGAATTTTTAACGTTGATAGTTATAAATTTGGACGCGCCCTCTCCATCAGCAACTACTCTTTTTGCTAAATTTAATAATACTTTATTAAGTGCTTCATCGAAGTCTTTAATTTTAGTATCTGATATATTGTTAATTTTTGAGTGCCTAGCTTTACCGGTTGCAAATATGGAAATCATATCATTAGTACTCGTATCACCGTCACAACTTATTGCATTAAAAGTATTTTCAATATTTTTCTTTAATAATTTTTTTAAAACATCATTTGATATATCTGCATCTGTAAAAATATAACTTAAGGTAGTACCCATATTTGGTTGTATCATTCCAGAACCTTTTGCAATACCATATATCTTTATTGAAGAACTTCCTATCATACATTCCTCCATCGCCATTTTGGGCTGAGTATCTGTTGTCATGATTCCAAGCGCAGCTTTCATCCAAATATATTTATTTTGGGTGTATTTAATATTATTTATTAAGTCTGTTATTTTATCCCTTATTTTTTCCTCAGGAAATTTTTCACCAATTGTTCCCGTACATCCAAAAATTATATTTTTAGATTTTATTTTTTCTGGTTGATCTTCATCTTCTTTTTGTTTGTCATTAAGTTTTTTGGATACGATTTCAGCAATATTTTCCATGCTTTTATAACCTTGTTCGCCTGTAAATGAGTTTGCATTTCTAGTATTAACAATCAAAGAATAAACTTTGTTTGGTTTTTGATTTAAATTCCATTTTATATTTTCTGATAAAATTTTAGATTGAGTGTATACTGAGGCATAATTTGCTCCTTCTCTAAAATAAAACATTACTAAATCGTCTCTATCATTATTATACAGATTTGCACTCACAGTAGAAATCGATAATCCATCTACATGATCAAGGTCTTGAAATTGGTTCAATTTACGATTTTTTTCTTTTGAAGATAAAAAATTTGATAAATTTATTCCCATGGTATTTAAAATATTTAATTAATAATTATATTAAATTCTATAAATAAATAGTATATCAAAAACTAATGTTGAACCCCATAAGCTTTTTAACAAAATTTATCAAATCTAGTAATCAAAAAGAATTAGATAGAATAGCCAAAATCGTTGATAAAATTAATTCTTTAGAGCTAAATTATAAAAATCTTAAAGATGATGACTTTCCAAAAAAAACAATAGAATTTAAAGATAGACTAAAAAAAGGTGAGAATTTAGACCAGATCTTACCAGATGCTTTTGCTCTAGTTAGAGAAGCTTCTGAACGGGTAAGAAAAGAGCGTCATTACGATGTTCAAATAATTGGAGGAGTAGTTTTGCACGAAAATAAAATTGCGGAAATGAGAACAGGTGAAGGAAAAACTTTAACCATTGCTTTAGCAGCATATTTGAACGCTTTAGAGGAGAAAGGTGTACATGTTGTTACTGTCAACGATTACTTAGCAAAAAGAGACTCACTAGAAATGGGTAAGATTTATAATTTTTTAGGATTGTCCTCTGGTTACATAAATAATGATCAAAATGATTTTGAAAGAAAAAAAAATTATAATTGTGACATAACCTATGCAACTAATAGTGAATTAGGATTTGATTATTTAAGAGATAATATGAAATATTCTCAAGAGGAGATGGTTCAAAGAGAGCATCATTATTCTATTGTTGATGAAATTGATTCTTGTTTAATTGACGAAGCCAGAACACCTTTAGTTATTTCCGGAGCTGCAGAAGATAAAACAAACCAATACTTGGCAATAGATAAATTAGTTAAGCTTTTAAAAAAAGAAGATTATGAAGTTGATGAAAAAGATAGAAATATTCTTCTAACTAATAATGGAATTAATAACGTTGAAAAAATTTTCTCAAATGCTGGGATACTAAAAAATAATAATTTTTATGATCCCGAAAACTTATCACTCGTTCATCATGTCAATCAAGCTTTAAAAGCTAATCATTTATTTGAGAAAGGGAAAGATTATATTGTCAAAGATAATACTTTAAAAATAATAGATGAATTGACAGGAAGAATTTTGGAAGGTAGGAGGTTTGGTGACGGACTTCATCAAGCCTTGGAAGCTAAAGAAAAAATTGAAATTCAGGCAGAAAATCAAACTTTAGCGTCAATCACTTACCAAAATTATTTTAAACTTTATAAAAAAATATCTGGTTGCACTGGAACAGCGGCAACAGAATCTCAAGAATTTTTTGAAATTTACAATTTAATAGTTGTTGTAATTCCAACAAATAAAAAAATGATACGTGAAGATTTTAATGATAAAATTTTTCGAACTGAAAAAGAAAAAAATGAGGCAATAATTTCAAAAATTAAAGAGCACAATGAAGTAGGTCAGCCACTTTTAATTTTTACTTCTAGTGTAAATAAATCTGAGATTTATTCAAAATTACTTCAGAAAGAAAAAATAAATCATGTAGTTTTAAATGCTAAAAATCATGAAAATGAAGCTGAGATTATTGCTAATGCTGGAAAAAAAAATTCTGTTATTATAACCACAAGTATTTCTGGCAGAGGTGTAGATATCCAATTAGGAGGAAAAAAAGGATCTATACCAGATGATCAACTGAAAACGAATAAAGATATTATAAAATCTCTCGGAGGACTATTTGTAATAGGTACCGAAAGAATGGAATCTAGAAGAGTTGATAATCAAGCGCGTGGTAGGTCTGGAAGGCAAGGTGATGAAGGTAGTTCTATATTCTATGTAAGTTTAGAGGATGATCTAATGAGAATATTTGGATCTGAGTCTATGAATAATATACTAGAAAAATTAGGTTTGAGAGATGGTGAGAGCATTGATCACCCTTGGATTAATAAAGCTTTAGAGAGAGCTCAACAGAAAGTTGAGGCAAGAAATTTTGATATAAGAAAAACTTTAATTAAATTTGACAATGTTTTGAATGATCAACGACATGTAATTTTTTCACAGAGAAAAGATGCTATGAACAGTGATGAAATATTCTCTTATTCTGAAGAATTTTTAAATGAAATTATAAAAAATCTAATAAATTTGAAGACTGAAAATTTGTCAAATCCAAATAGTCCTGAATTCAAAAATAAATTAAAAACTTTATTAGGTAAAAATTTTAATGAGAACGAATTTAGAAAATTAGAAGGGTTAAATAATAAAAATTTCGAAAAGGAAATTTTAGAGAAATTCAATTATAAAAGAAATGAAAGAACTAAAATTTTGGGTGAAAAACAATCAAAAGAAATAGAAAAAAGAATTTTATTACAATCAATTGATTTAAATTGGAAATCACATATTCAATACTTAGAACAATTAAGACAAGTTGTTGGTCT
>MDTG01449469.1_pt1 | contig 11190 bp, 10 predicted proteins | sample 811421 | NCBI WGS metagenome assembly MDTG01 (sample SAMN05326645, study PRJNA326480) | marine metagenome | isolation source: seawater | place: Pacific Ocean: South East | collected 2011
GGATCCACAAACCCTTAGTCATGGATCACAAAACTTTTATTTCATTAAAAATGCTAAGAAGTGCACGGAGGGGCTATGTCCCATTGAGGAGGTTGGGATTGTTGCTCTCGATTCACAAACATTCCAGGTTGAGCTAGAATATCCAGCGCCCTATTTTTTAGATATTCTCAGCTGTACCCTTTTTTTTCCCATTCCAAGTCATTTAGATCAAAGGGATATAAAATGGGAATGTAGAATGGACGATTCATTTGTTTCAAATGGACCTTTTAGCTTAAAAAAATGGAAAAAGGGGGATTTTATAGTTTTAAATAAGAACGATAAATATTGGGATTCGGATAACGTTCAATTGGATGAGATAAAAATCAATCTAATAGAAGACGGCTCAACCCAACTTTTGATGTATGAAAAGAAACTTTTAGATTGGATAGGATCTCCTTTAAATAAAGTTCCACCCGAGGCTATGCAGCATATTAGAAAAAATGCGGATTATTCGTCTTCTCCGAGCCCCCTTGTTTATTGGTTTTTTTTAAACAATAATATTTCTCCCTTTTCAAATGCTAAGTTTAGAAAAGCGCTTTCATATGCTATTGATCGTAAAGAAATAGCCCAACATGTTTTTCAGGGTAATTCTTTACCGGCCTATGGTATTGTTGCTCCGTGTTTCCATCTTGGTAATAGTGATTGTTTTACTGAAAAGAGTTTTGAAGAAGTGAACGAGCTTTTCGATGAAAGTTTGAAAGAGTTAGGGTTGTCTAAGGATTCGTTACCAATAATTACGATCAAGTATCCCTCAGGTGTTGAGACATTGAAACAAACAGCCCAGGCTGTAAAAAGAGTTTGGGAGAAAACTTTCAATATAAAAATAGAAACAAATCAAGCGGACTGGTCTATTCAATTCACTGCTATTCAAAAAGGAGACTACCAAGTAGGATTAATGGGGTGGATATCTTATTTAATAGATCCTATTTATATGCTTGAGACATTCAAATATAAAAATAATCTTGTTAATATGAGCAATTGGGAATCTCAAAAATATATTGATCTATTGGATCAATCTAATGTAGAAATGCAAGCTGCAAAAAGAAAAAGAATACTAATTGACTCAGAAAAAGTCTTAATGGATGAGATGCCTGTTATCCCCTTATGTTTTCTTGAAATGGAATATGCTAAAAATGAAAAATTAAAAGGTGTGAACCTTCCCCCTTCGGGTGAGATAGACTTCAAATTTGCTACGCTTTCTCAATAGATGAAATAGCTTCCTCAGTATCTATTACCTCTGTAATATAATACTTTAATAATCGAAGGACAAATCTTGGTGTATTATAAACACCTTTTGTTGAAAACACGATTTCTAAGTGAGGAACGGACTTACCGATAAGGGAGATCATTACGATGGTGGTGGGATTATCGTTAACCACTTTGGGGACAATCCAAATTGCGAATTGATGATTGAAAAGGGTTACTTTTTCGGCTGTTTCTATAACATGAAAGTAGTGGGGTAGTTGCTCATTTGCATTGTCTTTCTCAAAAAATCCCGAATGTAAAAGGCCTGTTTTTTCTAAAAGGTTCATATCAACTTCAATAATCCCTTCAGGAATCCAACTTGGTAAGTTGCCAATAAATTTGCTGTATGCTTGATCGAGTTGAATCGGATTCATAGATATGTGTAAATCTCCCTAAAACATGTGAGTAATAATATTATTATCTCATTAATTTTCTTAATATAAATCTTATTCTTTTTTTTAAAGAGGTCTTTTCTAAATCAAGATCAAAAACTAGCTAAAGATCTAAACTCCAATGGTGTAATTAATCGTAATTTATTAGTGCTTTAAAGTTATTTATCGATATGCTAAGTAATGTATTAAAAAAGCAAGCTTACTTAAATTGAAGACAGTATTTTTTTTCGTTGTTACTTTATTTATTTTTCAGTCTGTGGAATGCGGCAGGTTACAACTCGATATTTCCGCTTCATCTGCAATTTTAATTAACGCTGATTCAGGTTCAGTTTTATATGAGAAAAATGCCGATGCAAAATCTTACCCAGCAAGCCTTACAAAGATTGCTACATGTCTTTACGCACTAAAAGCAAATAGTAAAGATATCAATAGAGCAGTCACGTGCACACCAGAATGTTTGAGGCTGATGAAAAAATCGACAAAAATAGCCCGGAGTTATTCCTGTCCCTCATTTTACCTTGAGCCTGATGGTACGCATTATATGATTCAACCTAAAGAGAAAATTGCTTTCAAAGATTTGTTGTTTGGTCTTATGCTTTCGTCTGGTAATGATGCTGCTAACTGTATTGCCCATGAGATTGGAGGTAACATTCCGAACTTTATGCAGGGTATGAACTATTATTTGAAAGAGTTAGGATGTAAAAATACTCAATTTAATAATCCTCATGGATTACATCATCCCGGACATTTTTCAACTGCAAGAGATATTGCTTTAATTACCGCAGAAGCTATTAAAGTAGATCTTATCAAAGATATTGTTTCAACAAAACAGCACATGAGAATGGCAACGAACCTTCAGCCATTTAAAATCGTTAACACTAAAAACCTATTGCTTAAGCCAGGTAAATATTTTTACCCGGGAGCTATTGGAATGAAAACTGGCTATCACAGCGATGCACAACATACATTTTCTGGAGTAGTACACAAAGATGGAAGAACTTTAATAGCTGTTGTTTTGGGATGTAAGGATTCTGCTAATCAATGCTTTCAAGACGTTGTCCGTATGTTTGATGCTGCTTTCAATGAGGAAAAAGAGACAAGAATTTTGTTTAACAGCGCTGAGAATGTTTTCAAAAGAAGTGTTAAAGGGGCTAAACAAAGTCTTGAAGCCAAACTTTTGAATAATATAGAAATATCCTATTACCCATCAGAGGAATGTGATTATACAATTGAGTTAAACTGGGACTATAAAGAGGCTCCCATAGGTAAGGGAGCTATTTTAGGGTCTTTAAATATATATGATAAAAAAAGAAATGCCATATCCAGTGCTGCCCTTGAGGCCGTAGATAATGTTCAATTAACCAAATTTGCCTATATAAAGAATTGTGCAACAAAGATGTTTAGATTTGACAAAGGATTTGCCATTGGGGCGTTTTTCACAATTGCTGTGATCTTATTGGTATCTTCACTATGCCTTGGCTGCTCGAAGTTGATCTTGAAGGGTAAAAAAATCAACAAGTGATAATTCTTCAGGTCTGGCATTTATATGAATATTAGAAACTTCGAGAGCATTTTCGATAATATCGCTCGACCAAAAATTTTTCAAAGTCGTTTTGAGCATTTTTCTTCTTTTTGTGAAGCAAAGACGTATAAAATTTAGTAGTAATTCATAATCAGGCGTTAATGGGTTTGATTTGAGCTTAAACTCTATTGCTGAGGACATAATATTAGGACTTGGAAAAAAACAGCTTTTTGGGATGTCAAATAAAATTTTGGGATCGGAAAAAAAGTTCGTATAAAGCGTAAAAGAGCTATAGTCTTTCGTTTTTTTTGATGCCACACATCTTTGGGCAACTTCTTTTTGAACCATAAAAAAAATCGAATCAATATAATCATTAAGAGGTACAAGCTTCTGAATCATGAGTGTGGAAATACTATAAGGGGTATTTGAGATAACTTTATTATTCGAGCTTTTACAGAGTATGTTTTCAAATATGACTTCTTGAAAGGGTTTATTTATAATAGTTAGGTTGCCATTTTGAAGTCGGTTTAAATGTTTTGCAAGCAGCTCGTCTTTTTCAATAGCAATGACTTTAAACCCGCTGCTAAGCAAGGCTTCGGTTATGACCCCTGGGCCTGGTCCAATTTCAACAATTTGGTCATCTTCTTTAATATTTGCCCGTTTGATGAGTTTGGCAACAATATTTCCATCAATTAAAAAGTTTTGGGATAATCCTTTTTTTGGACTAGATCCAATTTTTTTTAAAAAGCAAATTAGCTCGGACGGTCGGTAAATTGGCATTAATAAAGAAAAAAGGGTTTAAAATTATCGGGTAATTTTACTTCAGGATTGTACTTATCAAATCCGTGGCGCTTTTTTAGACCTTTGATATATTGAGTCCGTTCTTTTTCTACAGCTATTTTCATCAATTCATTTTTGAGTTGGTCGTGCATCATTTCAAAATTTTTCGGTTCATTACTTAATTTATCTTTTAAATGGAAAATTCGAGTTATAGGTTTTGAATTAGAACGACTAAAAGTTGTTTGAGGAGCACTAAAAGAGTTTGAACTCATTGTCCCTAAGATTTCCTTATGAGAGTTTGATAGTTTATGCTCTTCAATAGTGTATTCTTTTGAAATAGATATTTTAGCGTCCGTATCAGCAATTACCTCGCTGATATTATCGACTGATGCTTTAGCTGAACTTAGTAGAGACTGAACTTTCTTCGCAGTACTTTCTCGAAGCTCAGAAGAATTACTTTGAATAGAAATTACTTGGTATTTTATTTTATCTAATTTTGATTGATCTTCTATATACAATTTGTATGCATTTTTAATAATTTTTGGTGTTATTTCAAGAAACGCTTTAGAATAAACCCACATCCCGACCAGTTTTTGAATTATGAGGTCCTTGCGGGCCATTTCCTTTACTTCATCGTAGTCTAGGTTTAAGGCATGGATATTTTTTATTACATTTGGCCCAAAGCGGTTTTGTATGTTTTCTCTTATTTCTCCTTCACCTACTTTTAGTTCTTTGGCTTCTGCGTCGATCAAAATGATATGATCTTCGATGATATTTTCAAGGGTGGTTTTCCATTGGCTTGAAAAGAATTGAAACTTTTCCTCGACAGATAGGTTTTTCCCACCTGTTTGTTCAAAAAGAAATATTTCCATTTTTTTTTGAACATCGTATGTCGAAATAGTTTCTCCATTGATCTTTGCAAGAGGTCTATTGTTGACATTGATGACCCTTGTGGTGGGCTCATTGGGCGTGAGGGGAGAAATGCTACTATTTATTTCACAAAATAGGCTAGCTGCGCATAGTAAAGTTAGCATTGTTATTTTTTTAAGGAGGTTAAATTGAAATGCCATAAAAATCCTGGTTTAGTAAAATTATTTTTTCGCCATTACTGCAAAAAAGAATCCATCCATTTGCCCACATGTAGGGAATGATTGGTACGGGTCCTTCAAAAGTTTAAATCCGAATTTCCTCCCAAAACGCTCTACTTGCTGAATATTTTCTTCGGGCAACACACTGCATGTAGCATACACAATTTTCCCCCTTGGAGCAATAAAATTAAGGCTTGAAGCTAAAATTTGCTCTTGCTTAGCGACTAGTTCTTCGATCATTTTTTGGTTTATTTTCCATTTTAGGTCAGGGTTGCGCCTAAGCGTCCCACTTCCTGAACAGGGAACATCTATCAAAATCCAATCCATCCGATTTTTAAACCTTTTTGTATTTAGTTTTTTTGGATCAAGAGTTTGGTAATTTTGAATCCCTGCTTTCTTGAATCGTTTTCTCGCCTGCAGTAGAGCAATAGGGCGTACATCATGTAAATAAATTTGGCCTTTTTGTTGCGTTTTATAGGCAAAAGCAAGGGATTTGCCTCCTGCACCCGCACACATATCTAAAATATGCTCACCAGGCTTTATATCTAAGCTGGCTGCAATAAGCTGGCTGCCTTCGTCTTGCACTTCAAAAAGACCATTTTTGAACTCTTGTAGAGAGGAAAAATTTATTCTCTCTTCAAAGGTAATGCCAAGTTTTGAGAATTGACATAGCTTTACCTTAAAATTCTTGGATAAAATAGTGTAGAGATTCTTTCTTGAGATTTTAGTAGGATTTACTCTTATAGTCAGCGGTGCTTGTGTATTGGAATTTTTACAAAATTCCATCGCATCTTCAATTCCTAAAAAAGACACAAGTTTATCAAATAGGAATTTTGTAAAACTCACTTTAATGTGGTTGGGACATTCTGATGAAGGCTTATAATTTAGACTTTGAAGGGCATGGACTCTTTTCCCCCAAGTAATTGGCTTAGAGCAATTAAAGTCTACCAACCCCCGCCATCTTATTAGATTATATATAACCTCGCATATTTCAGACCTATCTTTTGATCCAATTGAAGTTGTTTTTTTTAAATAATTTCTTAAAAAAAGATCAATTGGTAGGGCCTGCATACTGTAGCCCTCCAATATCTTTAGAACATGGTGTAATCTAAAAGGTTTCATCATCGATATTTTAACATGTTTCAACATTGGATGGTACCTTAGATTTTGTTAGTATAGAGGAAACGTAAAAAAAAACTTGATGCTAATAAAAAGTATTTGCTATTTAAAAATATATAATCAAATTTGGTGTAGAGAATATGAAAAAATTTTTCCTAAATACTTCACGAGTGCTAATCAGTGTTTTATTCATATTTTCTGGCGTATCTAAGCTTTTTTCATGGAATAGCAGCGTTGAGAGATTATCAACTGCGTTAAATGAATGGCACATAAATTTATTTGATAAATTCAACATAAGTTTAGTGGATAGCTACATATCATCGCATGCTGTATATTTGCTAGCAGTTGCAACTATTTTAGAAATTGTCGGCGGAGTGCTTATATTTTTTGGTTACAAGGTGAAAATTGGGGCCTCACTTTTACTGGTGTTTTTAATTCCAGTTACCTTTATTATGTTTCCAATATGGTTTCATAGCCAAGAAAAAGCTATGGAAATCATACCCACAATATTAAAAAACTTTTCACTGATTGGCACTTTTATTTACATAATTGCCACTACTGAGAAGAAATATAAACTGGAAATATGATTCTTTTTTTTTTTCTTAAGTCTCTTTATTGTAGCTTATGGTCAGCCTGCTAGCAGCTCTTTTCTATCAATTTTATCTAGCTCTTGTGGCTTTTCTCTTTTTTGGTTTGTTCAAAATAGGTTCGAGAAGAAATCCTCGCGATTCAAACTAGCGTTTTTTTGGTATTTTCTTGTCCAATTAATTCAGCTTGCATGGATGGCAAATACAAAATACCAAGGTTTATACATTTTATTTGTGTACATGGGTTTTTCTATCCTGTTAGGATTGCAGTTTGGTCTTTTATCTCAATTTTTTCCAAACAAAAAACCTTTAAGTTGGTTGAAAATTCTACAGATTTCTTCTGTATGGTTTCTTTTTGAATGGAGCAGACTTTTTTTTCTAACAGGATTTGCATGGAATCAAGTTGGTTTTGCACTAGCATCACAAACAACAAGCGCTCAACTTGCATCAATTGTGGGTATATATGGGCTATCTTGGGTTGTTATAGCCGTTAATTTATTGGGTCTTAATTTTCTATCTTATCCAAGTAAGCTGCATTTAGCACGCTATTTGTGCATACTTACTCTGCCTTATGCATATGGATATGTGCACATTAACGTGGTGAAAAATCTAGATAAGCCCGTAAAAGAGCTGAGAGTTGCTCTTGTTCAAACTGGAATTTTACCAGACGAAAAAGCTATTATAGGGGGTAGGGAAAATAAGTTCATATCACCTATCAACCAGTGGCGTTTGCTGTTAAGTTGCCTGGAAAAGTGTGATGATAAGTCTTTTGATTTAATTGTGCTTCCAGAGTGCGCGCTTCCCTTTGAGGCATATTCTCCGGTATATCCGATTAGTAGTTTGAAGAATGTTTTTCCGAATGATTTAGCAACACATCAAGAGATAGCTGAAAAAGGGTCCTTCGAGTCTAGGGGAGGAAATTTGTTTGTAAGTAACGTATACTTGATGAGTTATTTAGCTAATCATTTCAATAGTGAAGTAATAGCAGGTCTTGAAGGATGTGAGAAAGACAAATACTTCAACTCCGCTTTTCATTTTATGCCTAATATCTTTCAAGCACAAAGATATGACAAAAGAGCGCTACTACCATTTGCGGAGTACCTACCTTTAAAGTCATTGAAGTTTTTAACTACATACTTTGGACTTGAGGATTTTTTTTCCTTTGGCTCTAAACCTGTAGTGTCTAATGGAATGTTTAAAACAGGCTTATCGATTTGCTATGACGAATGTATTCCATCTTTGATCAGGCAAACAAGGCGAGAAGGAGCAGAAATCATTGTCAACGTTACAAACGATGGATGGTACCCAGATTCTTTGCTCCCCGAGCAGCATTTAGCGCATGGTCGGTTGAGAGCAATTGAAAATGGTATTCCCATTTTAAGAGCCTGCAACACAGGAGTTACATCCGCTATAAATCAATTTGGAGAAGTGTTAGGTTGCTTGGGTACCAATACTAAAGAATTTAACAAGAAAAAAGGAATTCTTGATATTAATTTGCATGTTTCAACTTATAGAACAATTTACACGTTTGTCGGGGATGTATTTTATGTGGTATTATGTAGCATATGTGCGCTATTGCCGTTTAAAAGAGTTTACACTTGAATGAAATAAGTTTATAAATTAATGTAAATAAAAAATGACCAAAAGCGAGCACATAATGTGATGGCACCATCGGATAAATTTTACACATCAAGAAGAAACCAACGAACAATAAAAAATGAAGTTTCACTAGCTGGAGCTGGATTATTTACGGGTATAAAGTCTGAAGTGACTCTGTGTCCTGCAGATGAAGGGTCAGGAATCATCTTTCAACGCACTGATTTACCCAATAAGCCTAAGATGCCCGCGCTAGCCGAACATGTTCAGGCAACCCCAAGATGCACCATATTAGGGTCCTCTAATTTTCGAATTCAAACAGTTGAGCATATACTCTCGGCTGTTAAAGCCTACGAAATTGATAATTTACTCATTAAAGTCCAAGGCCCAGAGGTTCCCATTTGTGACGGCAGTGCCCTGCCATTTGTGGAACTTATAGAGAAAAGTGGTTTGGTAACACAAAGTAAGACAAAAAAAATACTACATATTGAATCTCCCATTTTTTGGTCAAAAGGTGAGGTCCAACTTGTTGCACTACCCTCAGATGAGCTTCGAATAAGTTACACCCTTAGCTACCCAAATAGTAAGCTATTAAAATCTCAATTTTTTACCACATACATTGACCAGGAAACCTTTAAGTCTGAAATTGCACCCGCAAGAACGTTTTCGTTATATGAAGAGGTAGTGCCTTTGATAGAAAAGGGCAATATAAAGGGGGGTAGATTAGATAATGCAGTGATTATTAAAGGAGACTCTATTTTAAACCCTGAGGGGGTTCGCTATAATGACGAAATGGTTAGACATAAGATTTTAGATTTGATTGGAGACCTTTGCCTTGTCGGTACAACTTTTACATGTCATATTATTGCAATAAGGTCTGGTCATTTTTCTAATACCTCATTCGCGAAAGAACTTGTTAGTATTTTTTCAATGGAGATGGCAAATGCAAACTGAAGCTTCTGATACGTTTATTGAATCAAATAAATCTGTAAACGCAATGCAGTGTGATATCAAAGAAATTCAATCTATTCTACCCCATCGCTACCCTTTTCTACTTGTTGATCGTGTGGTAAAACTCGACCTCCAGTCGAATAATATTGAGGCAATAAAATGCGTTACCATCAACGAAGAATTTTTCCAAGGGCACTTTCCTGGAGCGCCTATTATGCCAGGTGTTCTTATACTTGAGGCTCTTGCGCAAACCGGCGGTATCTTAATATCGAAAAAAGGTTTTAATGACAAAACCGCGTTACTTTTAAGTGTTAATAATGCAAAGTTCCGAAGACCGGCTCTCCCCGGTGATGTTTTGCAACTTACTGCTCATGGAATTCATCTTAGCTCAAAAGGAGGTAAAATCCAGGCCAAGGCTTTAATCAGCGGTGAAACTGCCGTAGAGGCTACAATTGGATTTGCACTCAGAGGCTCAGCACAAATTTAGGATTTATTTTATGACAAATATTCACCCGCTTGCTTATGTAGAAGATGGAGCTCAGGTAGGTAAAAATGTTATTATTGAGCCCTTTGCAGTTGTAAAAAAAGGCGTCAGCCTTGGAGATAATGTGGTCGTTAAATCCCACGCTTACTTAGATGGTTACACAACAATTGGAGATGGTACGACTATCTACCCATCAGCTAGCATTGGAACTAAGACACAAGCAAAATTGTACAACGGGGAAAAAACATATGTTAAAATTGGTAAAAATTGCGAAATAAGAGAGTTTGTAACAATAAACTCCTCGTACGAGGAGGGATCAACTGTTGAAATTGGAGATAACTGCTTAATAATGGCATATTGCCACATAGCGCACCACTGTAAGCTTGGCAAAAATGTAATTATGGCCAATTCGGCTATGCTAGCAGGACATGTTACTGTTGAAGATAATGTAAACATTGGTGGCATGACACCGATTCATCAGCACGTAAAAATTGGTGCGCACTCGATGGTTGGGGGATTAAGTCGAATCACTCAGGACATACCTCCTTTTACCATTGGAGCTGGTATCCCCTATAAGTTGGCAGGTCTTAACATTATTGGTTTAAAAAGAAGTAATATTTCTATTGAAGTCAGAAGCGCTCTTACAAAGGCTTTTAAGATTACTTATCGTTCGGGACTCTACCTAAAAGATGCGCTAAGAAAAATAGATAATGAATTAGAAAAAAACTCGTACATTCAACATTGGATCCGATTTTGTAGCACTTCAAAAAGGGGGCTTATAGATCACTTTCCTGATCCAGCCCTTTCAAAGACCCGACCAACAAGTGTCTGCTAGAAATGAGAGTCTTGTACTTTGGAACACCACAACTATCTGCAAAGTGTTTGCAATTTTTGGCTGAAAAAGGGGTTGAAATTGTAGGAGTAGTCACAAATCCCGATAAGCCTCGCGGAAGAAGTTCCAAAAAGTGCTATCCGGATGTAAAGGTACACGCGCAGATAATTTTTGAAAACGTTCCAATTTTTCAACCGTTAAACTTACTGGATCAGAAATTCATAGGAGAAATTACAGCTCTTCAACCAGATATTGGAGTTGTTGTTGCATATGGAAAAATTCTACCAAAGAAAGTCCTTGAAATACCAAAGCTAGGATGTATAAATCTTCATATGTCACTGCTGCCAAAGTACAGAGGAGCATCGCCAATACAAAGTGCAATTTTGCACGGCGACGAGGAATCGGGGGTAAGTGTCATTGAAATGACTGAACGAATGGATGAGGGTGATATTCTTTATTCCAAAAGAATAAAGCTGAATTTGGACTCTGATCGAGAAATTGTTGAGAGTCAATTAGTAGAAACTGGAAAAGATGCACTTTTAACGGTAATTCAAA
>MDTG01018311.1_pt1 | contig 11189 bp, 9 predicted proteins | sample 811421 | NCBI WGS metagenome assembly MDTG01 (sample SAMN05326645, study PRJNA326480) | marine metagenome | isolation source: seawater | place: Pacific Ocean: South East | collected 2011
AGTTTGACGAATGCGGAGTGTGCAATGGTTCTGGTTCTGAGGAATATTATGATTGTGATGGTAATTGTTTGACAGATGTTGATGGTGATTTAGTATGTGATGAGTTAGATGATTGTGTTGGAGAATTTGATGAGTGTGGAGTCTGTAATGGTGATGGTATAGCTGATGGTTTCTGTGATTGCGCAGGTAATGTAACTGATTGCGCAGGTGACTGCGGTGGTGATAATTATGATTGTTACGGATGTACAGATGAAAGTGCATGGAATTGCCCTGAATGCAGCCAAGGTAATATAGATGCTTCTCTAGATGACGGCTCTTGTATATATACGCCAATAGATTTTGAGTATAACAGTTCAGTATTTCAGGCATTCTATTTTGTTATTAATTCATCAATTGATAATGTAGAATTAGAAATGATGGAAGATTGGATTGGTGTTTTTAATGGTGATGTTTGTGTTGGTTCATGGCCTTGGATGGGTGAATATAGTACAATTCCTGCAATGGGAAATGATGGAACGGAATTTACTTTAGGATATCTTGAAAATGGAGATATTCCTTCTTTTAAAATTTATGACGCTTCATCAAATAACTATTATCCTGCAGTAGCTTCAGACCAGATAGCATGGCAAAATTTAGGGTTTAATAATATAGACTCAATTAACGTGTTTTCTGATTGTAATGGCGATCCAGGTGGCTTGGCAGAAATTGATGATTGTGGAGATTGCGTAAATGGAAATACAGGGTTCGGATTTAATTATAATCTAGATGAATGTGGTGTATGCGGAGGAGATGGAACAACTCTATTTTGGTTTGATGGAGATGGAGATGGTCTTGGAGATCCAAATCTTTCAAGTGATTTTTGTTTAGATTCTGTAGAAGAAAACTGGGTTCAAAATAATGATGATGAGTATCCAGATTGTGAAAATTTAATTGGCGCAAATCCATATGACTGCATTAATGAATGTCAAGGATCGGCTGTAGAAGAAATATATTATTTGGATGAAGATGGAGATGGATTTGGAGATCCGAATGTTAATGAAACTTTTTGTAATGCATCTGTACCAAATGGTTGGGTTTCAAATAATTCTGACGAATGTCCAGATGACAGTAATAAGCAGACCCCCGGTGTTTGTGGTTGCAGTATTATAGATTTAGATACTGATTTAGATGGTTTTGAGGATTGTATTGAATTATGTGATGAAGATCCAAACAAAACTGAACCTGGTGTATGTGGTTGTGGAATCGAAGATATAGATTCAGATGAAGATTTAATTGAAGATTGTATTGATGAATACCCTCATTGCTTTTCTAATTATTTGGATTGTAATGAAGAGTGCGGTGGTTTAGCTTTTGAAAATGAATGTGGATGTGTAGAAGGATCAACTGGTTTAAGTGAAAATAATTGTTATGGTTGCACAGATATTGATGCTTGGAATTGTCCTAATTGCGAAACAGGAAATTACAATGCAACTATTGATGACAATTCATGTATTTATTCACCCACAGAATTTTTATTTAACGAATCTCAATTACAAGCAGTATACTATATACTAGAAGCAGATATCGTAAATGAAGATTTAGTTGAGTTTGAAGATTGGATAGGTATATTCTATAATGATATTTGTGTGGGTTCAGCTCCTTGGCAAGGAGAATTAACACCTATTGTTGCAATGGGTAATGATGGAACTGATTTGACAAATGGATATATAGAACAAGGAATGATCCCTTCATTTAAAATTTATGATTCTTCAATTGATGATTATTTACCTGCTGATTCTCAAATTGATTTTAATTGGCAAAGTAATGGTAACTTTGTAATAGAGAGTCTTAGTGGTAATTTTTATAGTACATACAATATTAATTTAATTGATGGTGCAAACTTAGTGAGTTTTCCTGTATTACCTGAAAACCGAAGTGTTGAAAATGTATTTTCCAGTCTAGGTGAAAATATTTGTTCAGTAATTAGTGAAGGTTTAGCAGCAGCGCAACTGTCACCAGGAAACTGGGTTGGAAGTTTGAATGAAATTGATTACAACAAAGGTTATTGGCTAATAATGTGTGGTGGAAGTGATAATTTATTTATTGAGGGTTTTTCAGTAGAGCCAGATGAGGTTGTCTACGATTTACATATTGGTAACAATTTAATAGGTTTTCCTTTTAATGCTTATGTTGATATATCAACCTCAATACCAGATAGTGTAGAATCTTTTTTCGAAGGAATAATTGGACAGGGTGTTGCCGCACAGCAAGTAGCTCCATTTACTTGGGTAGGTAGTTTATCTGATTTTTCAGGAGGAGATGGTTATTGGGTTAATTTAAATGACGATATGTCATTTAGTTTCCAAATAGAAAATAATGTTAGAATATCTAATAATAATTCTCAATATGATAACCCTCAAGAATTGTTTAAATATAATCAATCAACTTCACAATCTTTTTATTTTATTGAAAGCATTGAATATAGTAACATAAATCTTGAAGAATATTGGCTAATCTCATATTGTAACAATTCAGTTGTAGGTGCAAGAAAATGGACTGGTCAGTATACTGATCTTCCAGTCATGGGTTATGATGGTAATGAATTTACAAACAATTATTGTGTTGAATCTGAAGTCCCTGATTTTCAGCTTTACAACGAAACCTCTAATAAATATCTAAATTTAATTGGAGACATAGATCCTTATTCAAATAACAATATTTCTAATGCGAATTTGATTGTAATTGAAGAATTTAATCCTAATGGATATATTTTAATGGAGCCTTATCCAAATCCATTTAATCCATCAACTACAATTGAATATAGTTTGAATCATGAATCACTTATTACTATTGAAATTGTTGATTTACAAGGACGACTGATTGATAAGGTTTTAAATAATAGTATTAAAGATCGCGGTATACACTCTATAGTTTGGAATGCAGAAAATTATACAAGTGGTGTATATTTTATTAGAATGATTGTAAATGATAAAGAATCTGAAATTAAGAAAATATTGCTAGTTAAATAATTGAAAGATTATTTAAATAGTTTTTTTCTGGATTTCTCTAAAAAAGATATTTTTTTACATCTGTTCTTTTTATAACTTTTCTAGTTAATAAAATAAATCATATTTATAGCTATGAATAAAATAATAAGATCATTGATTATTATCATATTTACAAGTTTTTTATTTTCTGAAGACGAAAAACTAAATATTTATATAATGGAATTTAATAATCTTGATAAGAGTTTGAAATACAATCATCTTACAAAAGATTTACCAAATTACATTATTAAAAAATATTCTAATTACGATAATATTGCAATTAAATATGCAGGAAATATCAAACCTTACTTGAATAAAAATAGTTCAAGTTTATTAATATCTAACAATTATCTGATTTTGGGTAGTTTTAATGTTGATGAAGAAAAGATAGATATTTTTTATGAATTAATAGATTACGAAAACTGGACTAATATTTCTTCCGATAAGATTACTATTCCATTTAAAGATTTAGGATATTTGGAAGAGGCTTTTATCAATCGAATTGACGACCTTTTGAGACCATTCGTTCAGTTACCAATAGATTATGTTTATAATGAAGAAGAAAATGCAAATAGATTTATCAATGAAAATGAGATTTCAAAAAAAGAAAATGAGAATTCTTTGCACATCATTGAAAAAAATGTTGTAACAGCTTTAGAAGAGCTAGAATTTTACTATGATACGTACAATAAATTGAAAAAAATCGATTTAGATAGAGGTCAATATGGAAATAGGTACTACAGAGAATTCGATTTAAGTGAAATAAACAAACAAGCATTGGGTTACGAAAAAAATACTGAACTACTTTTAAAAGTTTTTGATGATGTCCTTGCTAACCCATATAATGTTACGATTGGTGAAATGGAATTAAATTTAACTGGATCTAAAGATGGTACTGTAAATGTGCAAGTTCCAGTGGAGTTTTCAATAAAAAATCAAATAATTGATGAAATGTTAATTAATTTGCCACATTTTAGAGATTTAAGAGAAGATGGCATGGTTTTTTATGAGTTTTCATCAGAGCATTATTTATTTTCAGAAGATTTACTTAATTATCTTTCAAAAATAGAATATCAAGTCACACCAATTATCTTTTTAAATGATAGAATTGGTGATGTGAAATTAATTATTATTGACTCTTGGAAAGATAAATATGATAATTTTAAGTCAGATAAGATACCAATAATGAGAAAACGAGAATTTGAACCTTTATTTTCAATAATACCTGGTGCAAATAATATTAAAATGTTTATTGACACTAGAATTGGTTTTGGAAATTATAAATTCAATATAAATGGAGGTGATTTAGGTTCATACTCAAAAATGACTATTAAATTTATATTGGAAAATAAATTAGATCAATATTTAGAAGAAACCATAAGCGAGATGAGGTAGTGTATGAAATTTAAATTTCTAATATTTTTAGCAATGTCAATTATATATTCTAGTGAAGTTAAGTTAGTTAATTTTTCATTGAAAGATCTTGATAAGAAAAAGGTAAATATTCAAGATTTTTATAAAAATGGACCAATATTAGTCAATTTTTGGAATTTAGCCTGCGAACCTTGCAAAAAAGAAATGAAGTTTTTAAATGAGTTTGATCAAAAATATGAGAATTACGGATTTAATGTTATTAGTGTGAATATGGATACTCCAAGATCATTATCAAAAGTCAAATCTTACATAAAATCAAAAAAATATACTTTTACAGTTCTCAGTGATCCTAGAGCTCAATTGTTTAGAAAGTCGGGTGGATCTATAATGCCATATACCCTGCTGGTAGATAAAAAAGGAACGATTATTAATAAGCATACTGGTTATAATCTTGGTGATGAAATTAATTTAGAAAAAGAGATAATACATATTCTTGGTATCGATTCTTTAGATGTTCAAAAAATTGAAAAATAAATAATAGACGGAGTTATTCATTATTATAAAAATATTTTTTTTTTTACTATTGAGCTTAATTTTTTCAGCGGGTAATTTTAGTTTATCTTTTAGTAGTAAAGTTGGAGATGGTAAAAAAGTTTACGAATTAAATGATTCACAAAAGTCAGATTATAAATACTTCGAAAATATAATTGATTTAAATTATTACTATAATCAAAATTTTCATTTCTATTCTCAATTTGAATATACATCACCGCCTCTGATAGGAAAGTATAATAACGACATTAATAAAGCCTATTTTGAATACAATAATGAAAAGTACGATATTAAATTTGGAGACATTAATTTCTTGTCAGGTTATGGTCTTTCAGTTAATTCATATCAAGATCATTCTTTAGATTATGATAATTTATTAAAAGGGATTGAAATAAATTATAACATTAATGATGTTTTTTCTATTAGAGCAATCAAAGGTTGGGATGAATTCAATTTTTATTCTTCTCAGGCTCAGGATTCATCTGATTTGTTTTATGACCTTAGTTCCAATTTTTATGATATACAGTATAATGGGGACTTAAATTTTTTTAATTTAAATATTTATACTGTTTTTTATTCTTTCCAAAAAAGTAAAAATAAATATGACAACAGTTTATTAGATGATTTTGCATTAGGATATCCTAACAAAATAATAGCATATCAAATTGAGTCTCAAGGTAATTTAGATAATATTTTTTTAAATTTAAATCAGGATTATGATTATGAATTTCATACAACGGATTATAGTCACACATTAGGTTTCCAAAGTTCTATTTTAAGTTCTGATCTTTATATTGAAAAATCTTTTATAAATTATCAAAAATTATTTAATGATGACTACATATATGGTTCTCGATTCTATTTATCTATTTATAAAAATTTATTGGATTTTGATATTACTTATGATCACATTAATTATGATTCAAAATTTCAAATTAATAACTTATTGAGCCCACCAACTTGCATGTTGGAAGTAAATTCAGTATTAAGTTCCAGGAACGATATTTCAATTGATTTTAATAATTCTATTGGGAATCAAATTGAGATTAGAAGAAATTTGTATGGTTTTGATTGGCTTTTTAATACATCAATATATTATAAAAAATATGCTCATACTGAATCGGGTGAAATTACATCAAGAGATTTACCAAGCCTTTTTAATATGTTAAGATTTGATGTAGATAACTATAAAAGCTATATAAGTAAAAAAGAATTTTATCCTAAAAGAATAGTGTATTCAGAATTATCTAAATGGTTTAACGATGATAAATTTTTTTTAAAGGGTGGTTTTTTTTCTTACAAAAGTTTAACATCAGTTTACGAAGTGGAAAATAGTTTAACATACCCATTTCAATATAGTTATAATTTTTCAGATGGTAAAAGTATTAATGGGTACATTGAATATCAGGATAGAACAAAAATTAAAAACATTCATGAAAACTTAAATAAACATTATAATTACAATACTTTTTATAACAGTTTGTCGTTTACATTTAATTATGATTTCGTTTTTTCAGTTTTTTCTGAGATTGAGAAGGATCAAGATGGAATAGAGAAAAAATGGTCAGGAATCGAATTAGCTATGCGATTTTTAGGCAATAATAATGTTTCAGTCTTTTATGGTTCTCAAAGAGGTGGACTTATATGCTCAAATGGAACTTGTGCATATTATCCAGGTTTTGAAGAAGGTTTCAAAGCTACATTGAGTATTAATTATGATATTTAACAATAAAATAAGGTTATGATTTTAAAATTTACATTCATAGTTTTTTTATTTTTAGTTACTTGCGATACTTCAATTGATTCTAAAATTGCAGGTTGTATTGATCCACAAGCTTGTAACTATAATATTAATGCGATTGATGGAATTGATAATTGTATTTACATAGAAAATAATTGTGATGCTTGTTCAGGAGAAAATAATGGGTATGGAACCATTATAGACAATGATGAAGATAATGATGGTATATGCAATGTAGATGAAAAATTTGGTTGTATGGACGAGGATGCTTGTAATTATGATGAACTTGCAGAGCAAAGTGACAATAGCTGTACTTACGAAAGCATTTGTGAAGAATGTATTGGTGGTGTAATAGTAGACAATGATCTAGATAATGATCAAATATGCGATAATATTGATGAATGCATATATACTACTACAAACAATGATATATGTAACTCCAATGTAGAAATACCATATACTGAACAAGATTTGATGATGGCTCAACATCTAGATTTAAATTTTGATATTTGTTACGGCTCTGATTCACAAACTAGTTTAAAAATAGGTGATTTTTTTGGCAAGGTAATTCACTTTAATTTATCTGCATCATGGTGAGGACCTTGTTTTGAACACATCCCGGGTATGGATGAAATGACATTGAAATTTGACCAAGATAAATTTGTTTCAATAACGGTTTTAGATGATTTAGGACAACCATACACCTGTGAACAATGGGGGCAACAAGGTATAAATGGATTTCCATTTATATTAGATGATGGTTCTTCAGATTTTATATATCAATTATTTTTTGAGACTTCGTACATTTATCCAAAAAATGTTATAATTGATCACAAAATGCGAATACAGTATTTGATGGATGGTTATAACGAAAATCTATTAGATAGTTACATACAAGATTTAATTAATAATATAGAGGAATAATATGATTAAAATATTTTTTTTAATTTTCACATTATCTTTTGTTTTGGCACAAAGTGGCTGTACAGATCCAATGGCTTATAATTGTTTAGATGATCAAGATTCTACAACCTATATCATCGATGTTGGTGGGACAAAATGGGATAATAGTTGTAATTGGAGTTGGGATTTAGAAAATTCTAGTTATTTACTTGAAAACAATGGTAACAATTGTAATTTTCAGAATGTTCCTGATATTGAAGAACAAGATTGTATAGGTTATTACAATCCAAATGCTACAGATGATGACGGATCCTGTAAATATTATCAAGCTCCATCTTCTGACGAAATAATTTTTACCATCCTATCAGAAGATTCAATTTATATAGATTGGTCTTTATTTGAAAGTCCATCTAATGCTATTGTAGAGTCATTTCATATACAGAGATGTGATGACGAATTTTGTCAATGGATACCTGGAGCAACTCCAGGAAATAGTTTAAGTGAAACAAGTTTAATTGATATTTACGATTGGGAAATAGATTCAGAAATTAAATATGCTTTTTTCGTTAAGTATTTAGGATATAGTTGGTCTGATGCACTTGATTATACATATTTAACACCAATAGCTGGGTGTACAGATGATAGCTCATCTAATTTTGATCCTAATGCCAATGTTGATGATGGCAGTTGTAGCACACTTATGATTGAAAACCAAAATATAAAGAATTTCGAATTAGTAAGTGCATATCCAAACCCATTCAATTCAACTGTTTATATTAATTTTAATACTTTAAAAAATACAAATATCACATTAGATATTGTTGATATCAATGGGAAATTAATTGAAAGAATGATTGACAACATTATATTTTATGGTTCTAATCAAGTTGTTTGGAACGCAATTAGTTATCCGTCTGGAATTTATTTTGTTCATATTAGTTCAAATCAAAAAAAACATAAAGAAGTTCAAAAAATAACATATTTGAAATAGAATACAATTGTTACATTTTGATATTTTGTATTTCAGCGATTTTTTTTGTAAGTTAAAGTGAAAACAACTTAATGTTTAGGGAGAAGACTATGAAATTTTTAAAAACTATTTTACTATCACTGATGTTAACTTTAACATTTTCTGCGATATATGATGTGGGAGAAACAGTAAGTGAAAGTCATCAAAATTTAGGTTTTGATATATGCTTTGGTGATTATCCATCTGATCAGTTTAAACTAGCTGATTTTAATGGTGATCTTAATGGTGGAGATTATCAAGTAATGTTTATAAATATGGCTGCATCTTGGTGAGGTCCTTGTTACAGTGAAATAGGGTCAGTTGACTCATTTATGGATGGATGGTCTGATGAAGAAGATGTCACTTTATTTAGTGCATTTATGGATGCGGGGCAGCCATATTCTTGTACACAATGGGGTAATTCAGGAATGAATAATGTTCCAAACTTTATGACAGATGACGGTAATGGCTTTGGTAATCATTTATGGAACTGGTTTAATTTAGGCGGGTATGTACCCTCACAAGTTTTTATTGATCATACTATGAAAGTGCATTATAAAATGAATGGTTTGACTTCAGGTCTTGCTAATACTAAAATTGATCAAATGTTAACTGCTTGCGAGGATGCTGGCTTATGTGGTTGTTCAGGGTTAGATTCAGATAACGACGGAACTCCTGATCAATGTGATGATTGTCTTAACTTAGCAGGAGATGTTAATGACGACTTAACTATTGATATTTTAGACATTATTGGAACAGTCAACATTATTTTAAATGGTGGTATAAATTCTCCATCTTATTCTGATTGCGAAAAAGAAGATGCTGATTATAACAGTGACCTAATTATTAATGTTTTAGATATTATTTCTATAATAAATAATATCTTGGGATCAAGATCAGTAGATATAGCAGGTAGTGCAGAGGTTGTCATCGAGAAAAATGGGATTAATACTCACGTAAAAATTATATCAGATGCTCCTTATTCTGGTATAGAATTATCTATTATTACAGAAAATAATCCAAATATAATTTTGAAGGATAATTCGCATATTTCTGTTGATTATTTAACAAAAGACAATGTTACGAAGCTTGTTGCATATTCAATTGTAAATAAGCCTTTTGATGGATATACTACCGAGTTTATCATTGAAAATGAAAATATTAAAGCAGATGAGCTAATTGCTTTAGTTGGTTCTACTAGCGGACACGAATTAGAAATATCCTATTCGATATCTAATGATATTTATCAATATGGTCCTTACAGTTTTGAATTAAAAAGCGTGTTCCCAAATCCGTTTAATCCAGTAACTCAGGTTGAGTTCGCATTAGCAAATGATGGTTTTGTTGAACTTACTGCTTTTAATATTACTGGTCAGGTAGCAGCTGAGATTTACAATGGATTTCAATCAAAAGGAATGCATTATTATACCTGGGATGCTTCTAATTTACCTACAGGAATTTATTATATTCAATTAAAGCAAGGTTCAAAAATTCAAACAACCAAAGCAATTTTAATGAAGTAAATAAATCTTATTATTTCAAAAAAGGGGCGTAAATCGCCCCTTTTTTTTGTACAAAATTGATAAAACTATGTAAATTTTAGGAAATATTTTAACATTTTTTGCACCCATAGCTCAATTGGATAGAGCGTCTGGCTACGGACCAGGAGGTTTGGGGTTCGAATCCCTATGGGTGTACTATCCTTGAAAATAAATTGAATTGTTTTGAATAATAGACTAAAAAAAATCGAACATAATATGAATTTAGCAATAATTGAAGCTCACAAAGCTTTAGACATTGACGAAGTTCCTATTGGAGCTGTTATTTTAAAAGATAATAAAATTATAGGAAGAGGATATAATCAGACAGAAAATTTAAAAGATCCTACCGCACATGCTGAAATTATAGCCATAACCTCTGCAGTCAATTCATTAGGTGATTGGAGACTCAAAAATTGTGAAATTTATGTTACTAAAGAGCCTTGTCCAATGTGCGCTGGAGCAATAATTAATGCCAGAATTAAATCTGTTTATTTTGGAGCATATGATGAAAAAGAAGGATGCTGCGGCTCATTATACCAAATTTGTAATGATCCAAGGTTTAGGCATCGTTCTGCAGTATCTGGAGGCTTTTTGAATTATGAATGTGAACAATTATTAAAAAGTTTTTTTAAATTAAAAAGAAATAAAGAATAGTATTTATGTTATATAAATTAATATTAGCTATTATTGCCCTTTCTATTTTTATCATATATGGAAAGAGTAAAAATAATAGTAATGTTTTAGAATTAAATTCAAAGGCTCCATTATTTACAGGCATTGATCATAATAAAGAAACTATTGCTTTAAAAGACTTTTTAGGAGAATATGTTGTAATTTATTTTTTCCCAAGATCATTTACGCCTGGTTGAACAAAACAAGCTTGCGGGTTCCGTGACAAATATGATGATTACAAAAAAAATAATATTAATGTTTTAGGTATTAGTTATGATACTCCAGAAAAATTAAAAAAGTTTAAAGAAAAACATAACCTCCCTTTTACGTTTATATCTGATAGAGATAAAAATATCACAAAATTATATAAT
>MDTG01390858.1_pt1 | contig 11189 bp, 7 predicted proteins | sample 811421 | NCBI WGS metagenome assembly MDTG01 (sample SAMN05326645, study PRJNA326480) | marine metagenome | isolation source: seawater | place: Pacific Ocean: South East | collected 2011
GAGCGAGACGGCCCGCCTGGCCGACGTGGTCCTGCCGCCGCGCAGCTCGCTCCACGAGCCCTTCTTCGACCCGGTCGCGCCCCACTTCGCCGTCGAGGACACCGCCCGCTGGGCCCCGCCCCTCGTAGCGCCCCCGCCCGACCAGCCGAGCGAGTACGAGCTGATCACGGGCCTGGCCCGCCGCGTCGCCCGCAAGCTCTCGCCCCTGCGCGGGGCTCGCGCCGCCGTCCTGAGCGCGGCAGCCGCGCCGCGGCGCGCGGTCCCCCTCCTGGTCCGCGGCGGCCCGCGCGGGGCGCGGCTGAACCCGCTCTCGCGCAAGGTGACCCTCGAGCGCCTCAAGCAGGCGCCCCACGGGCTCGAGGTGCGCCCGCTCCGCGCCGGCCGCCTGCGCCGGCGGATCTTCCACCGCGACGGGCGCCTCGACCTGACGCCCGCGCCGATCCTGGCCGACCTGGCGCGCCTGCGCCGCTCGCTCGCGGAGCCGGCGCGAGACCCGAGCCAGCTGCGCCTGATCGGCCGGCGCCACCTGAAGAGCAACAACAGCTGGCTGCACAACCTGCCCGGGCTGCAGGCAGCCGGTCGCCGCTGCACGCTCCTGGTCCACCCCGCCGACGCTGAGCGCGCCGGGGTCGGGCCGGGTCCCGCGCGCCTGAGCGGGCGGGTCGGCGAGCTCGAGGTCGAGGTCGAGCTGAGCGAGGAGATCTCGCCGGGGGTCGTCAGCCTCCCGCACGGCTGGGGGCACGCCGCGAGCGGCTGGAGCGTGGCCCAGCAGCGCCCGGGCGTCAACGTCAACGAGCTGAGCGACGAGGAGCGCTACGACCCTTTGACCCAGAACTCGGCCCTCAACGGGGTCCCGGTCGAGCTGAGCCCCCACGAGAATTGAGGAATATGGAGTTTGATTGAGAAGCGGGGAATGGCTGTCGCTGGCCCGAAGGGGCCTTCGTGCGAGCGACAGAGGAGCTGTCGCGCTGCGCGACAGCTCCTTCGCGTTTCGGAGATTGAACGGAGAAAACTGGAAAACCAGAAAGCGCGGTGAGTGCTCAGCGGAGCTGCTGCTTTCGAGTTTTCCAGTTTTCTTCGTTCATTACTCGCACTGGAGGGAGCTGTCGCTCGTGCGACAGCTCGCTCCTTCGCGTTCCGGAGCTGTCGCTCCCGAGGTTTCGCGACAGCCTCCTGTGCCCGTGCCCTCCCTCCGGAACGCGGAGGAGCTGCCGCAGTCTGCGACAGCTCCCCCTCGACTCAGCGCGGGCAGCGAGGGCGAGTTAGTTGCCGCCTCCCAGCTGCTTGAGGCGATCCGAGGCGCCCTCCTGCTGGCCCCCGTTGGCCTGCTGGCGACGACGCTCGGCGAGTTGGGCCTCGAAGCGGCGCAGGATCTCCTCCTCGCTCAGCTGGCTCGCCTCGCTGGTCGTCGGACGCTGGGTGGGAGCGGCGCGGCCGGGGCCGAGGCGCTCGGACTGCTGGAACAGGCGGTCGGCGTAGCGGTTGGCGCGCTCGTTCGCCTCGGGGAGGGCCTGGACCATGAAGCGGCGGCCCGCCTCGCCGACGCCAGCCCGCGCCTCGATCCCGTTGGAGAGGGTCCGGCGCTGCTCGCCCGTGGCCGGGACGAACTGATCGAGGACGCGGTCGAGCTCGGGGTGGGTCCCGCGGGGGATCCGCGAGTCGATCAGGTTGCTGTCGTCGAAGATCCCCGCGACGAGCGAGGGGGCGCCGGGCGCGTGGGGGATCCCGGGCCAGACCGCGTCGCGGACCCGGTCGGCGTCGGCCAGGGCGCGCTCGCCGCTGATCATGAGGACCTGCTTGCCGCGGACCTCGACGATCCCGGTGTCGTGGATCGGCGCGTAGCGCATGGCGTAGCGCTGGGCCTCCTCCGAGCTCCCGAACTGGAAGCGGAACACGTCGACGCCCTCGCCGCTGAGGCGAACGCCACGCGTCGCCGCGTGCTGGACGCCGTCGGGGGTCGTGTAGTTGGTGTGGGCGGGGCGAGCGTGAAGCTGGGTGCCGAAGCGCTCGCTGGCGCCCTGCTCGTAGGGGCGCAGGCCCTCGGGGGTCATGAAGCCGCGCTCGCTGAACACGTTGGCCGGCTGGGCGTCGCCGCTGTTGGGCAGGAAGCCGGCGTAGACCGGAGCGTCCTGGGCGAAGGCCTGGGTGGCGAGGAGCAAGAGGGCAAACGAGGCGACGAGCGTGTGGCGGGTCATGACGACCTCCCTTTCTTCCGTTCCGTGTCGCTCTAGTGCAGGAGAGGGGCCAGACGACGGCGGGAGACACAAGTTCAACCCTGGCAAGGGCCTGAGGTGGGGCTGTCCAGCCTGGACGCGGGCCGGTGGCGGGGCGCGAACCAGGTCGCCGCGCCCTGAGACGCATGGGTGGAGCGAAACGCAGGCTGGGCTTCCTGGGAGAGAACCCAGGCACCCGTCTGCCCGAGGCGCTAAAACGAGGGCGTGAGCCAAGACGACTACCAATCCCGCGAGCTGCTCTGGCTGCGGCGGCTGCGCGACCTCTCCCAGCGACTCGGCAGCGAGGAGGACCCCGCCCGCCTCCCGCGCGCGATCCTCGAGGCTGCCCGGGAAATGACGGACGCCGAGCGGGCCGTGCTGGTCCGCGTCGAGGGACCCGACTCCCAGGGGGACCTCAAGGTCCAGCCCCTGGCGGCCGTGGGCTTCAGCGAGCGCGACCTGGCGGGTCCCGCAGGCGCGGTCTCCCGCACGGTGGTCGAGCGCTGCCTGGCCGAGCAGCGGGCCGTGCTCACCAGCGAGGCCGAGGACGCGAGCCTGCTCGAGCGCTCGACCCTGATCCGGCGCGGCGTGCTCTCGGTCGTGTGCGTGCCCCTGCTCCTGGGCGGCGCCCTGCGCGGCGCGCTCTACCTGGATCACCAGGGGCGCGAGGCCCACTTCCGTCAGCGAGACCTGCCGATCCTGCAGGCCTTCGCCACCCAGGCCGCCCTCTGCCTGGAGCTCAACGCCGCGCCCCCGCAGCGCGCCTCGGGCCCCCAGCGCTTCCTGCTCGGCGAGAGCGAGGCGATCGACGCCCTGCGCGAGGAGCTGGCGCGCGCCGCCCGGACCCCGGACCCGGTCCTGATCTGCGGCGAGCCGGGCACCGAGCTGGCTCTGGCCGCGCGCGAGCTGCACGCCCTGACCGGCGACGCCAGCCACCCCTTCCACCTGGCCACCGCGCCCCAGCCCGCTCAGCTCCTGGGCGACGGGTCGCTGCCTGGCTGGCTGGGCAGCCGCGGGACCGTGTGCCTCGAGCAGGTCGACACCCTCGACGCTGGTCTGCAGCGCGTGCTGGCGCACGCCGTCGCGCAGGGGACCTATCAGCCCCTCGACACCAGCGCGCCCCGCGCCGTCCAGGCCCGGATCGTCGCCACGACCCACGTCGACATCGCGGCGCGGGTCCGCGACGGGCAGTTCCTCGCGGAGCTCTACTACCGCCTCGACGTGCAGCGCGTGGTCGTGCCCCCGCTCCGCCAGCGACCGCAGGACATTCCCGCGCTCTGTCAGGCGGGCTTCGAGCGGCTCAACGCCCCCGAGCGCCGCCTCGACGACGAGGCGCTCGAGAGCCTGCAGCGCTACGCCTGGCCCGGGAACGCGCTCGAGCTCGAGCGCGAGCTCAAGCGGCTGCGCTCGCTGGGGCCCCACCTCCTGCGTCGCGAGCACCTCAGCCAGGAGATCCGCGAAGGGCGCGGCCTGGGCGCCACGGTGGAGGGCTTCGCTGGCCGCACCCTGGGCGACATGGAGGAGCAGATGGTCCGCCAGGCCATGCGCGAGTCCAAGGGCGTCAAGAGCAAGGCGGCCCGTAAGCTGGGGATCCCCCGCTCGACCCTCTACCACCTCCTCGCCCGCTACGGCGTCGAGTAGCGCCCTCCCGCGACCTCCCCCCGGGCCGTGCGTTCTCGGGCGCCCCCCCGCACCTATGCGCGGACGAACTCGCTCCCAGTGCCTAGGCTGTGAACACGAAGTGAGCCGCGGCGGCGCTGGGTAGTGGGAAAGTGGAATTTCCAGCGCCGCCTCGGCTCGCTTCTCATCCTGGCAAGGGGCCGCTCAGGACGGAAGTGATCGTGACAAGTCCTTGCTTATCAGAAGCTTGCGCCCCGAGGGCTAGTCGCCGGCCGGCGGACCCAGCTGGACCCGCGCGTCGAGCGCGAATCCGCCCTCCTCGAAGAGGACGAAGGGGTTGAGCTCGAGCTCCACCACGCGCGGCTGCTCGAGCAGGGCCGCCAGGCGGAGCAAGGCCTCGCTCAGGGCGTCGAGATCGCAGCCGGCCTCCCCGCGGTAGCCCTCGAGCAAGGGCGCCGAGCGCAGCTCGCGCGGCATGGCCTGCGCGTCCTCGCGCGAGAGCGGCAAGACCCGCAGGGACACGTCGCGCAGCAGCTCGGTCATGACCCCTCCCAGCCCGCACAGGACGAGGGGCCCGATCGCGGGGTCGTGGCGCCCGCCCAGGATCAGCTCGCGCCCGCCCGAGCGCTGGGCCTGCAGGAAGAAGCGCACCCGCGCGGCGTCGAGCCCCTGCGCCGTGGCGCGGGCCAGCATGGCCGCGGCCTCCGCCTCGACCGCGGCCGCGTCCGCGAGGTTCAGGGCGACCCCGCCCCAGTCGCTCTTGTGGAGCGCGTCTGGGTGGTCGAGCTTGAGCACGAGCGGAAAGCCGACCTCGCCCGCGCGCGCGCCGGCCTCCGCCGGGGTGGAGGCGTCGGCGCGGGGAGGAGTCGGGATCCCGGCCGCCTCGAGCAGGGCGTAGGCCTGGGGCGCTGGCAGCCAGCCCGCCGGGGCCTCGGCCAGGACCTCGTCGAGGGCCGCCTGGTTCAGCTCGAGCGCGGGGGCCTCGCCCTGGGGGCGCTGCAGCCAGGCGCGGAAGCGAGCCATGGTGCCGAGGGCCTGGGCGGCGTCCTCGGGGAAGTCGTAGAGCGGCAGCCCCGCGTCCTCGAGGACCGCGCGCGCCTCGGGCACTCGCCCGCCCATGAAGCAGGACAGGACCGGCTTGTCGCGGGCGCCGACCTGCCGCGCGAGGCCCACGCTCCGGACCAGCTGGCGGGCCACGGCGGCCACGTCGTGGGTGCCCGGTCCGACGTAGATCGGCAGCAGGGCGTCGACGCCGGGGTCCGCCAGGAGCGCGGCCGCGCAGGCGCCGTAGGCCTCGGCGCCGGCGGTCGCGATCGCGTCGACGGGGTTGGTCAGCGAGGCCTCGACGGGGAGCACCTCGCGCATGGTCGAGACGGTCTGCTCGCTCAGGGTGGCCATTTCGAGGCCGTAGTTGGTGCCCGCGTCGGCGGCCATGATCCCGGGCCCGCCCGCGTTGGTCAGGATCGCGACCCGCGGCCCGCGCGGGACCGGCTGGCTGGCGAAGCCCTTGGCGGCGTTGAACAGCCCCTCGACCCGCGTCACCCGCAGGACTCCGTTCTGGGCCAGGAAGGCGCTCATGGCGTCGTCCACCCCCGCGAGAGCCCCCGTGTGGCTGGCCGAGGCCCGCGCCCCCGCCGCGGTCCGGCCGCTCTTGACCAGGAGCACCGGCTTGCCCGCGCGGGTCACCCGCCGCGCGGCGGCGGCGAAGCGGGCCGGGTCCGCCAGGCTCTCGAGGTAGAGCAGGATCACGCGCGTGCGCTCGTCGGCGCCCCACCAGTCGATCAGGTCGGCGCCCGAGACGTCGGCCTTGTTGCCGAGGCTGACGAAGGCCGAGAGCCCGAGCCCTTGCTCCTTGGCGCGCGCCAGGAACACCTCGCCCAGGGCGCCGCTCTGGCTAGCGAAGGCCACGTTGCCTGGGCGCGGCAGGACCGCCGCGAAGGAGGCGTTGAGCTGGACCGCGGGGTCGCTCTCGATCAGCCCCATGCAGTTGGGCCCGACCACGCGGATCCCGTAGCGACGCGCGACCTCGACCAGGGCCCGCTCGCGGGCTGGCCCCTCGCCTCCGCTCTCCTTGAAGCCCGCGCTGATCACGACGCAGGCCTTGACCCCCTTCTGGCCGCAGGCCTCGAGGGTCGGCTCGACCGCGGGCGCGGGCACGATCAGGACCGCGAGGTCGAGCTGGTCCTCGGGGATCGCGGCCAGGTCCGGGTAGGCCCGGATCCCGCGGATCGAGCGAGCGGAGGGGTTGACGGGGTAGATCGGCCCCGTGAACCCGAACTCGCTCAGGTTCTTGACGACGAGCTGGCCGATCGCTTCGGCGCGGCGACTGGCGCCAACGACGGCCACGCTGCGAGGACGGAAGAGGGCGTCGAGGTCGTTCACGCGGCGAGCTTACCGGCTCGGCCGCGCGTGGCTCCTTCGGCCGTCAAGAGCGAGCGAAAATCTCATGCGCAGGAAGGGGGTAAGGAGAATCTCGCTCCACGGCGAATCCAGATTCGGCCCGAGCCACGAAGGTCTTCTCAGCGCGGAGGGGAGACGCCCCCGCGTATCCAACCAACCTGTGGAGGAAGCCATGAAGTCCCGACTCTTGCCCTATGCCCTCGGTCTGCTGATCGCCGGCGCGGCGCCCACCCTGGCCGGAGACGGCTGCTGCGGCGGCGACCAGAACGTGAGCGACGACGCTCAGGCCCAGAAGGACATCGTCGACACCGCCGTCGCGGCGGGGAGCTTCAAGACCCTCGCGACCGCGCTGAAGCACGCGGGCCTGATCGACGCGCTCAAGGGCGAGGGCCCCTTCACCGTGTTCGCGCCCACCGACGCCGCCTTCGCCAAGCTGCCCGAGGGCACGGTCGAGACCCTGCTGAAGCCGGAGAACCTGCCCAAGCTGAAGGCGATCCTGACCTACCACGTGGTCTCGGGGAAGTTCGCCGCCAGCAAGGTCGTCAAGAGGAGCTTCCTGACGACGCTCAACGGGCAGCGGATCGACCTGAAGGTCGCCCAGGGCAAGGTCCACGTCGACGGCGCGACGGTCGCCAAGGCCGACGTCATGGCGAGCAACGGCGTGATCCACGTGATCGACGAGGTGATCCTGCCGAGCAGCGCGAACCTCGCCCAGACCGCGATCAAGGCGGGCAGCTTCAAGACGCTGGTGGCCGCCGCCAAGGCCGCGGGCCTCGTGCCGGCGCTGACCGGCGACCAGCCGCTGACCGTGTTCGCGCCCACCGACGAGGCCTTCGCCAAGCTGCCCGAGGGCACGGTCGAGAGCCTGCTGAAGCCTGAGAACAAGGGCAAGTTGGCCGCGATCCTCAAGTACCACGTCGTCGCGGGGCGCGTCTACAGCGACCAGGCCCTGCAGGCCAAGAGCGCCGAGACCCTCCAGGGCGAGCGCGTCGAGATCAGCGTCAAGGGCGGCGTGGCCATGGTCAACGGCGCCAAGCTGCTCAAGACGGACATCGAGGCCAGCAACGGCGTGATCCACGTGATCGACAGCGTGATCCTGCCCCCGACCAAGACCAGCCAGGCTACGGGCTGCCCCGCCTCGCGCCTGCTCGAGTCCGCGATCAAGGAGGGCGCTGAGCTCTACAACGCGGGCTCGCCCGAGGGCTGCGCCGCCGTCTACGAGGTGGCCCTGCGCAGCATGGTCGAGCTGGGCCGCGCCTACCTGCCGGGCAAGTCGCGCGAGCGGATCACGCACATGCTCGCCAACCTGCCCGCCGACGCCGACGACAAGGCCTGGGCCTTGCGGAAGACGCTCGACGGCCTCTACGGCAAGATCCAGCGCGCTCCTGAGGGCGTGCACGAGAACGCCAAGTAGCGCCCTCATGAGCGGAGGGGCGAGCGCGGCACAGCAGGACTTCAGGCAAGTCGTTGCCTGGCAAGGTCCGCTGCGCCCGCCCCTCCGCCGACCCTTCGCGACCACTAGAACGCCAGCGGTCGCCCCCTTCCCTGCCCCCGAGGAGCGCGTGTCACCGACCCTCCTGCAACGAATCGCGAGCGGTGAGCGAGACGCCGTCCAGGAGTGCCTGCGCTCCTACGGCGGCCTGATCCTCGCGATCGCGCGCAAGCTGCTCCCCGCCGCCGAGGTGGAGGACGCGGTGCAGGAGGTGTTCATAGAGCTCTGGCGGCAGGCCGCGCGCTTCGACCCCAGCCGCGCCAAGGAGACGACCTTCGTGGCCCTCGTGGCACGCCGCCGCTGTATCGACCGCCTGCGCCGCCGCAGCTCGGGCCCCGACCTCGAGGCCCTCGGCGAGCGCGAGCCCGCCGACGCCGTCGCGCCCGACCCCACCCGCCCCGCCGAGGTCACCGAAGAGGTGGCCCGCGTGCAGGAGCTGATCGGCGACCTGCCCCCCGAGCGCCAGCTGGCGCTCCGGCTCTCGCTCCGAGAGGGCCTGACCCACCGCGAGATCGCCGCGCGGACGGGCATGCCCCTCGGCACCGTCAAGACCCACATTCGCCGCGGCCTGATCCAGGTCCGCGAGCAGCTCGCCGCGAGCGGCGCGGAGGTGAGCGCGTGAGCGACCTCCACCTGCCCCGCGACGAGCGCCTGCTCCAGCTCCTGGCCGACCGCGCCACCGAGGGCCTCGACCCCGGGGACGAGCGCGAGCTCGAGCTCCTGGCCCGCGCCGAGCCCGACGCCGACCTCGACGCCCTCGACCTCGCCGCGGCCGAGCTCGCCGCCGCCTGGTTGAGCGAGCTCCCCGGCAGCGCAGCCGAGGTCCCCGCCGAGCTGCACGAGCGCCTGAGCCGCGACGCCGAGGCCTTCTTCGCCGACGCCCCCGCGCTTCAGGTCCACAGCGGCGCAGCGCCTGGCCCGCGCCAGCGCGCGGCCGACCGAGGCCTGTGGGCCGCGGCGGCCGTGTTCCTGGCCTTCATGGGGCTCGTGCTCCTGCTCGGCCGCCCGCAGAGCGAGGGCGGCGCCAGCCCCATCGCCCTGCGCAAGCGCGTGTCCGCGCTGCCCGACGCGATCGAGCTCCCCTGGGCCAAGCCCGAGGACCCGCGCTACGCGCAGGTCAGCGGCGACGTGGTGTGGAGCGACGCCGCTCAGGCCGGCGTCCTGCGCCTGCGCGGGCTGCCGTCCAACGACCCGCGGCGCGCGCAGTATCAGCTCTGGATCGTCGACCCCGACGTCGACGAGCACCCCGTCGACGGCGGCGTGTTCGACGTCCCCGCCGGCCAGGGCGAGGTCCTGATCCCGATCGACGCCAAGCTCAGCGTCGAGCAGCCCGCCGCCTTCGCGATCACCCTCGAGCGCCCTGGCGGCGTGGTGGTCTCGGCCGGCCCCTTGCTCGTCGTCGCAGCCCGCTAACAGGGCTCCGTCTAGGGGAGCCCTCTCCAGCTTGTTATGGTGGGCGCCATGCAAGCACGAGCAGCCTCCCTGCTCTGTTGCCTGCTCGCCTGCCTCTGCGCGCCGGCCTCGGCTGGCTCGCTCTCGAGTCTTGGCCGCGAGATCGAACGCGCGGCTGAAGAGGGGCAGGATCGCGAGCTGCGCCGCCTGGTCGGTGAGCTCGTCAAGCACGACGACGAAGACGTAGTCGACGTCCTGCTGGAGCTGGGCACGGAGCACCCCCGCGACTACCCCTACCGCCTGGCCCGCTACCACCTGGCCAAGTCCCTCCAGCCCGCCGCGCTGGCCAAGCTGCACGAGGAGGCGCGCGAGGCGCGCAAGCTGCCCGAGCGGCTGCTGGCGGTCGACGCCTGCGCGGCGCGCAGCGACGCCGGGAGCACCCGCGCCCTGGTGGCGGCCCTCGGCGACGACGAGGAGCCGATCCTGCGGATCGCCGCGCGCGCGGCCGGCGCGCGGCGCTTGGTCCCGGCGGTCGCGCCGCTGATCGAGCTCTACGCGCGGCTGAGCGAGGACGAGCGCGGGCCCTCGGTCCTCGAGCGCGACGTGCAGGCGGCGCTGCTCGCGATCACCGGCGAGCAGTTCCGCTCGGCGATCGAGTGGCGCTCCTTCTGGGCGGCTCGCGGCGAGGGCTTCGTCCCGCCGAGCGGCGAGCGCAAGGAGCTGCGCGCGACCCGGATCCGGCCGCGCTTCTTCGGCAGCGAGGTGATCAGCAACCGGGTCGTGTTCGTGATCGACGTCTCGGGGTCCATGCGCTACAGCGATCGCCTCGAGCGGGTGAAGGTCCAGCTGCGGAAGCTGATCGACGAGCTGCCCGAGGAGGCCCGCTTCCAGCTGATCGCCTACTCGGGCGTGACCGTGGGCGGGCGCCTCCCGCCGGGCGCGCCGCGCGAGGGGCCGCTGCCCGAGAAGATCGACGGCAAGCGCTGGATCGCGAGCTCGAGCCGCGCCCTGCGGCGCGCCCGCGAGCGGAACAAGGAGCGCGCCACGAAGTGGCTCGCGCAGCTGAAGCCCTGGGGCTCGACCTTCACCTCCGAGGCGCTCCTGCACGCCTTCGAGGTCAAGGACGTGGACCAGGTCGTGCTGCTCTCCGACGGGCGCCCGGAGGAATACCACCGCGTGACGGGGAAGATGCTCAGCGAGGCCGCCGTGCTGCGCCGCGTCGCGAGCATGAACCGCTTCCGCCAGCTCCGGGTCGACACGATCGGGCTGGGCGGACGCGGGGACGCCTTCCTGAAGGCGGTGGCCAAGCTGACCGGCGGCACATTCGTCCCGATCCAGTAGTTGCGTGTCCTGCGTGCACGGAACACTGAGCACCGAGTGCGCACTCGGCGCCCCTTAGCTACCGAGTCGCAGGCACTTAGCGGAGGAAGCTCCCTTGCTCTCCCAGCTGGGCGGAGGAAGGGAGCGGCATGCACTCGAGGCGGGCCAGCGGAAGACATCTCCTCGCGGACGCCTTCGCGGAGGCAGCGCGAGCGGCGGAAGCGGCGAGCCAGGCGGGGAACCACGCCACCCAGCGCCTCGAGGCCTCCGACCTCCCCCGCGCGCTGATCCACCCCGGCCTGCAGATCGGCACCTGGCAGATCGAGCGCTGCCTGGGCGAAGGCGGCTACGGGCGCGTCTACGCCGCCCGCGACGTCAAGACGAGCAAGCGCGTCGCGCTCAAGGTCCTCGACCAGCGCGCCGAGGTCCGCAAGGCCTTCCAGCGCGAGGCCCGCGCCGGGATGCGGATCAACGCCCCCGGCGTGGCCCGGGTCCACGGCATGGGCACCCACAACGACGCCCCCTACCTCGTGCTCGACTACGTCGAGGGCGAGCCCCTGTTCCAGCTCCTGGACGGCCCGCGGATCCGCACCCGGCGCCTGGCCCGGATCGGCGCCGGGATCGCCCGCGCCCTGGCCGAGGTCCACGCGGCCGGGCTCGCGCACCGCGACCTCAAGGGCGGCAACGTGCTGCTTGACCCTGATCGACTTCGGCTTCGCGGCCTTCCTGCAGGAGTCGCTCGCCGAGGGCCC
>MDTG01140080.1_pt1 | contig 11188 bp, 10 predicted proteins | sample 811421 | NCBI WGS metagenome assembly MDTG01 (sample SAMN05326645, study PRJNA326480) | marine metagenome | isolation source: seawater | place: Pacific Ocean: South East | collected 2011
AGTTTAATTTTTTTTGCATATCGTAGCTTCTAGGATCACCTAATATAGATCTATTTCCTAAGGCCCTTGGACCGAACTCAGATTTTCCTTGGAACCATCCAATTACTTTTTCTTTTGAAATTAAAAGCGCAATTTTTTCTGATAATTCCTTAAAATTATTGAAATGTTTGAATACAGCTTTGTATTTTTTGTTCATTATCATAATTTCTTTATTAGAGTATTCAGGACCCAAATAACTCCCTTTCATTAAATCGAAATTAGAATCAGAATATAATCTATTTTGGCCAAAATAAATGTGGTTTACGGCGAGAGCAGATCCTAGAGAGCCCCCTGCATCACCTGAAGCTGGCTGAATATAAATATTTTTAAACAATTTGAGATCATGAATTTTACCATTTGCAACGCAATTTAATGCTACTCCGCCCGCCAAACATAAATTATTTGAGTTAGTTAATTTTTTCGTTTCAATTACCATTTTTATAACAATTTCTTCTGTTATACTCTGAATTGCAAGGGCCAAGTTACAATGTGACTGGTTTATTTTATCATTTTCTTTTCTTCTAGATAGAGAAAAAAGATTTTCAAATTTTTTTTCTCGAATCATTTTAAGTCCACTACTATATTTAAAATATTTTTGATTCATGAAAATTGAACCATCATTTTTGATGTCTACAATTTCATTTTTTATAAAAGAAATATAATTTTTTGTTTGTTCAGACGCTGGATTTCCGTAGGGGGCTAAACCCATTAATTTGTATTCCCCAGAATTTACTTTAAACCCTAAAAAGTATGTAAATGCTGAGTAAAGTAATCCAACAGAGTGAGGGAAAAATAGTTCTTTTAAAAGCTTGATATTACTTTCATTACCATAAGAAATCGAAGCGGTTGCCCACTCACCAACACCATCAATAGTCAAGATAGCAGCTTCACTAAAATTTGAAGGATAAAATGCGCTTGCTGAATGCGACAGGTGATGCTCTGTGAATAAAATTCTTATTTCCTTTTTTATAAGACTATTGTCAATGGTCTTAAGATTGTCAAAAATTATTTTTCTGAGGAATAATTTTTCTTTAGCCCATACAGGGATTGATTTTAAAAATGAAAAAATACCTTTTGGAGCAACAGCATAATATGTACTTAATAGTCTTTCGAACTTTAATAATGGCTTATCATAAAAAACTATAGCGTCAATTTCTTTTAGTTTAAAACCAGTTTCTTCAAGACAAAATTTAATTGAATTAAAGGGGAAATCTGGGGTGTGTTTTTTTCTCGTAAATCTTTCTTCTTGAACACAAGCAATTATTTCATTATCAACTATTATGGAAGCAGATGAGTCATGATAAAAGCATGATATGCCAAGTAATTTCATCAAATAATTATAAATTAATCAAGACAAATGTACATTGATATTTTAAAAGTTCAACAATAACGCATTTTAAAAGAAAAGACTTATCTATTAAAAATTTTTAAAATATCTATTCTGCACTTTAAGTGAAAATTAAAAGCATTTAAGTCTTGGTTATAAAATAATTTTTATAAAAATCAGCTCTTAATTATAAATACATAACGATCAATAAACATTCTATATTTTAACAAAAAATAATTCATATATGAATTATAGGTATGCCTTTAATTATATTTGTTATATAAATAAACTATCAAGGTTCAATTGAATAATTTGGTTTTATTTTTATTGAATAAAAAATATTTCAAAAATCTTATTTTTATTTATAGATTTAAATGAATATAAGGTTAAGATTATAATCATTGAACTAAAAAATAATTTTAATCAAATTGAAAATTATCTTTCAAAGTTTGATTATAAATTTATAGAGAGAATAGATAGAAATTTAATTTTTGAAAAAATTGATTACAATAAATATTAGGCAATAAAGTAATAAATTCCATTTAAAAAGAAAGGCTTGAAAACAGCACTAATTACAGGTATTACAGGACAAGATGGGTCATTTTTGGCTGAGTTTCTTATTGAAAAAAACTACGAAGTACATGGGATTATTAGACGAAGCTCTTCATTTAACACGAAAAGGATTGAGCACCTTTATATTGAGGAGCTAATTAAAGATTTAAATTCTGAAAGAAAACTTATACTCCACTATGGAGATATAACAGATGCAACAAATTTAATAAGATTAATTCAAAAAATTAAGCCTGATGAAATATACAATTTAGCAGCTCAATCTCACGTAAAAGTTTCTTTCGAGCTTCCTGAATATACTGCAGAAACAGATGGAATAGGAACACTTAGAATTTTAGAAGCTATAAGAATATGTGGACTTGAAAAAAAAACAAAAATATATCAAGCTTCAACTTCAGAATTATTTGGTAAGGTTCAAGAAATCCCTCAAAATGAATCAACACCTTTTTACCCAAGATCCCCATATGGTGTAGCAAAGTTATATGCTTATTGGATTACTAAAAATTATAGGGAATCATATGGAATTTTTGCTGTTAATGGAATTTTATTTAATCATGAATCTGAAAGAAGAGGAGAAACATTTGTAACTAGAAAAATTACGTTAGCAGTTGCAAGAATTTCAAATAAAACTCAGAAAACTCTTTATTTAGGAAACCTTGACGCTAAAAGAGATTGGGGGCATGCAAAAGACTTTGTTAAGTGCATGTGGTTAATGCTTCAGCACAATGTGCCAGAAGATTTTGTTATCGCAACGGGTGAACAACATACTGTCAGGGAGTTTTGTGAGATAGCTTTTAAAAATGTTGGAATTACCATAAAATGGGAAGGTAAGGGTATAGACGAAAAAGGAATATGTGTCAAAACAAATAAAACTTTAGTTAAAATTGATTCTAAGTATTATAGGCCTTCAGAAGTTGATTCTTTATTAGGAGATCCTAATAAAGCTAAAAAGCTTTTAGGCTGGAATCCTCAGGAGACTACATTTGAAAATCTTGTGAAATTGATGGTAAAATCTGATCTTAAATTTGTAGAAAACAAATTATAAATAAATTAAATGAATAATTTTTCAATAGATTCAAGAATATATATTGCAGGTCATACTGGTATGGTTGGTTCATCCTGCATGAGATTATTAAGTAATAAAGGATTTAAAAATTTAATTGTAATTCAATCAAAAGAACTAGATTTAAGAAATCAAGATCAAGTAAAAAAATTTTTTAAAAATGAAAAGCCTGAATATGTAATTCATGCTGCAGCAAAAGTGGGGGGTATTTTAGCAAATGATACATATCCTTATGAATTCATAATGGATAATATCTTGATTCAAAACAACTTAATAAAATATTCATATGAATTTGATGTTAAAAAATTCATTTTCTTGGGGAGTTCTTGCATATACCCTAAGAATTGCCCGCAACCAATTAGGGAAGAATACTTATTAACGGGTTCATTAGAAGAAACTAATCAATGGTATGCTATAGCTAAAATAGTGGGTGTTAAATTAATTGAGTCTTTAAGAAAACAATACAATAAGAATTATGTTTCTTTAATGCCTACAAATTTATATGGCCCAGGAGATAATTATAATCTTGAAACTTCACATGTAATGCCAGCGTTAATAAAAAAATTTATTAATGCAAAAAAAAATCATAAAAATGAAGTTATATTATGGGGGTCTGGAACACCTCTCCGGGAATTCTTATATGTTGATGACCTATCAAAAGCTATACTGTTTTGTCTCGAAAATAATTTAAATCGTACTATATATAATATTGGTTCTGGTGAAGAAATTTCTATTAAAAGTTTAGGGGAACTAATATCAAGAAAGGTGGGTTTTAATGGTAAAATTACATTTGATAAAAGTAAACCAGACGGTACCAAAAGAAAATTATTAGATAGCTCAAGATTTAAAAAAATATCTAATCTTAAAATTACGCCTCTTGATCTTGGAATTAAAAAAACTATAAATAATTATTTAAATGCTTAAAGTAGGATTAGTTGGTTGCGGGAGAATATCAAAAAAACACTCAGAAATATTAGGTAATTGTGGGGTTACAGGGATTACTTTAGGTGCTGTCTGCGATAAAAATATTAAAAAAGCTAAAGCTCTTTCTGAAAAATACAATGTTAATTATTACTCCTCTATGCATAAAATGATGAATGAGGAAAATCTTGACATTGTAGCTGTACTCACAGAAAGTGGTAATCATTGTAAACATGTTGTTGAATTAGCAAAATACGGCAAAGATATTATCGTTGAAAAGCCCATGGCATTAACTATTGACGATGCTGAGCTCATGATTAACACTTGTTATCAGAATGGATGCAGACTTTTTGTGGTAAAACAAAATAGATTTAATAACTCTGTGGTTGCATTAAAGCAACAAATTGAAAAAGGTAATTTGGGTAAACTATTTTTAGGCACTATAAGGGTTAGATGGAGTCGTAATCAAAAATATTATGATCAAGATTCTTGGAGAGGCACTTGGGGTTTAGATGGAGGCGTTTTAACTAATCAAGCTAGCCATCATATTGATTTATTAGAATGGATGATGGGTTCAGTAGACTCAGTATATGCTAAATCAATTACTGCAAATGTTGATATTGAGACTGAAGATACAGCGGTAGTGATTTTAAAATTTAAAAATGAAGCATTGGGAGTTATTGAAGCAACAACGGCTACTAGACCAGTAGATTTAGAGGGTTCAATTTCAATTCTAGGATCAAATGGTACAATAGAAATAGGTGGATTTGCTGTTAATCAAATTAAAGTATGGAATATTGTAGGTACTAATGATATCAACCTGGAAGACTTAAATGAAAACCCAAAAGATGTATATGGATTTGGACATATTAAATATTATAAGCATGTAGTAGATGTTATTACAAATAATAAAAAAATGTTAGTTGATGGTTTTCAGGGAAGAAAAAGTATCGAAATAATAAATGCAATATATGAATCAATTGAAACCAAAAAAGAAGTTTTTTTAAGATTCAAACCTCAAAAATGCAGATTAGGTGAAAGAATTTGAAATAAATGAAATAGGGATAAATAATTCTGAAATTGGCGAGGGAACTAAAGTTTTTAAGCCAGTAAATTTATATGGATGTAAAATTGGTAAATGTTCATTTGTAGGGCCATTCACTGAAATCCAAAAAAACGTTATAATAGGGGATTACACTAAAATTCAATCTCATTCTTTTATATGTGAACAGGTTACCATAGGGAGTAATTGCTTTATAGGTCATGGTGTTATGTTTATAAATGACAAATTTTCAGATGGAAAGCCAGCAGGAGGAGATAAATCAAAATGGCAAAATACTTTAATTGGGGATAATGTATGTATCGGATCAAACGCTACTATTTTACCAATACAAATATGTGATAATGTTGTAATTGGAGCAGGAAGTGTAGTTACAAAAAATATATTAGAAAGCGGCAAATATGCAGGTAATCCTTTAAGAAAAATAGAATGAAAATCCCATTTTTAGACCTTAAAAAGCAATATTTAAATATTCAAAAAGAAATTGACTTAGCAATAAAAGATGTCATTGATAACTCATTATACATTAGAGGTAAATATGTATCAGAATTTGAAAATTCTTTTGCAAAAGAAAATAAAATAAAATATTGTTGTTCTGTTGCAAATGGAACGGACGGTTTGATTATAGCTCTTAAATCATTAGAATTAAAACAAAACGACGAAGTAATTGTTCCAGCCCAAACATGGGTTTCAACTATTGAAGCAGTAATTAATGTAGGTGCAACACCTGTAATTGTTGATGTTGACGAGTATTTCACAATTGACGTTTATGAAGTTAAAAAGAAAATCACACCAAAAACTAAAGCTATTATAGCTGTAAATCTTTTTGGACAATCATGTGAAATGAAGTCATTATTAACTTTATGTAAAAATTTTAATTTAAAATTAATTGAAGATTGCGCTCAATCACATTTCACAAAACACAATGGTAAATTTTCTGGCACAACAAGTGATATAGGGGTTTTTAGTTTTTATCCAGGAAAAAATCTAGGTGCTATGGGTGATGCAGGAGCTATTATTACAAATAATAAAAATATCTATGAATTTAGTAAAATGTACTCAAATCACGGAGGTTTTGTAAAACATGAACATCTAATTTCAGGAGTAAATAGCAGACTAGATGGATTACAAGCAGCTATTTTAAATGTAAAACTTAAATACATTAAGGACTGGACGAACAAAAGAAATGAGATCGCTAAAATTTATTCTGAGCAATTGTATAATATCGAACAAATTAAAACTCCTTTAATACGAAAAAACACATTTCACTCCTTTCATCAATTTGTAATTAAAACAAGATATCGTGACAAATTAAAAGAATATCTTAAAGATTTTGAGATAGATACGCTTGTTCACTATCCCAAATGTATCCCTAATCTACCTATATCAAAACCATATATAAAAAACAATGATACTTTTAAAAATGCTTATCATAATGAATTAGAGTGCTTATCCCTACCTATATATCCAGAATTGAAAGAAAATCAAATAAATTATTTGATTGATACAATAAAAGGTTTTTTTGATAAGTGAAAAATAAGGTTCTATTTCATTACAATGTTCCATATGACATCCATATAAAGGCTCTTCAACATGAAGATTATAAAGAGGGAATTTTCATTTATTCTTCTTTTGCTTCGGGTTTAAGAAAAGGATTAATAAAAAATAATTATGAATTTGAAATAGAGTTTGTTAATGGATTTTTTTTTAAAAGAATATTTTCAAAGAACAGATTTTATTACCGAATTGCATTTTCGATATACAATAAATTATTTGGTTTTGTCGACAATTATCTTGAATGTTTAAGAATTTTTAATCAAATCAAAGAAAAAAAAATTAATCTTTATTTCACGGAATTAAACCCTATTGTAACTAAAAGATTTTTAAAAAAATTAAAATCAAATTCTATTGGCACAATTCAATGGTTTGGGGTTTTCCCAAACTCAATAGGCTTTAATAAAAGACCATTAAAAACTACACCATATTTTGATTTAACCGTTTCAACCGCAAATATTTTAAATCAATTCAATGTCCAACCAAATGCATTTCTTGAGATTTTTCCAGTTTCAAGTGAAATAGACTTCAAGGGAGTAAATGAAAATTCTAATTTTGAATATGACATAATTTTTATAGGTTCCTTATCTAAGCTCCATTCAAACAGGTGGGATATTTTGGAATTTATCTATGATAATTTTCCTTCCTTTGGGATTTACGGCTATAAATCAGAGGATGTTCCTAAGAACTATAAATTCTTAAAAAATTTTAAAGGATCAATTTGGGGGAAAGATTATTATGATAAATTAAAATCTTCAAAAATTATAATAAACCTTTTCTTGGACGGTTACGAGAACTTAGAAAGCGGAATGAATTTAAGAATTGTAGAATCTCTATCAAATAAAACTTTTGTGTTGACTCAATATCAAACAAGTCTATCAAAATACTTTGAATTAGATTCTGATATTGCAACTTTTAAAGATCTAGATGACTTATTTAAAAAGATTAAGTTATTCTTAATAAACGATAAACTTAGAAGTAAATTTGTAGAAAAAGGTTTTAAAAGAATTAAAAAATTTAATTATGAAAATCAAATAAAGAAAATTTTAGAAATTCATGAAAAAATTCATCAATTTTGAAACTTATACGGATAAAAGGGGGAGTCTTACTGTAATAGAAAAGAAAATACCATTTAAAATTCAAAGAATTTTTTATATCTATGGTGTTGATAAGTCGGATAGAGGATTTCATAAGCATAAGTTAACTAGACAAGTTGCAATTGCAATAAAAGGAAGTTGTGAAATAATTATTCAAAAAAAAGAGAAAAAATTAAAGTACCATTTAGATTCGCCTAAAAAAGGGCTTTTAATTGAACCAGAAGATTTTCATTGGATGGAAAATTTTACTAAAGATTGTATATTGTTGGTAATTGCATCAACAAAATTTGATAATAAAGATTACATATATGCCAGAGTATAAAGAAAAATATTGGGATTATCAAAGAGGTATTGGATCAAAAAAATACCATACACTTTATAACAAAAGTAAATTTTCAGGGCTTATAAAAAATGATTCGATAGTACTAGATTTTGGTTGTGGCGGTGGCTATGTTCTAAATGAAATAAAATGTAAAGAAAAATTTGGAATAGAAATTAATGAATCAGCAATCGATCAAGCTAAAACTTTTGGTATTAAAATCAGAAAAGATTTTAAAGACCTAGAGGATAATTTTTTTGATGTAATTATTTCAAATTCTGCTCTAGAGCATGTAGAAAACCCCAAAGAAATTTTAGATCAGTGCCATAGAGTTTTAAAAAGGGGAGGATTTCTTTATTTATCAGTACCACATGAAGAACTTTCTTATAAATACAAGACTAATGACATCAATCAACATCTATTTACCTGGTCTCCAATGAGTGTTGGAAACTTAGTCAATAGTTCTGGGTTTACAGTAAAAAAAGTGAAAGTAATAAAAATTATTCAACCCTTATTTGCAGACATAATTTTCAAATATTTCGGCTTAAAAGGGTATAAATTTTTTGGAAAAATTTATAGGTTTCTTAGACAGTTAATTCAGGACATAAAATATGTTGGAATTTCTGCAGATATTTTTTTAATTGCAGAAAAGAAATGAAAATAAATAACTATACTATTTTTAATTCTACAGATACTGAAAATTGGAATAAACTTAGAGATTCGGATGACTTAAAAAGTTTTTATATTCCTAAAACTAAACAAAGTTATTTAAAGAATTTTGAAAATTACTCTCCAGATTATCTTGTGATAAACGAAATAGAAGAAATTATTAAAAGACAAAAAATTAAAAGATTAATTTCCTTTTGTAGTGGCACATGTTTTTTAGAATTAACTTTAAAAAATAAACTTAGATTACCTGTTATAGTTTCAGATTATACGGATTCAATCAATCGAATTAATGATTTCTTGATTTTTGATGAAGCTATCAAAATTGATATTAAAGAAAAAATAATATTCAATTTTAATAAAACAGACTTAATTATTTTATCTAGAATTGATACAGAATTCACAGATTTTGATTTGGTTTCAATATTTAAAAATTTATATATAAACGGAGCTAAAAATATTTATTTTATTCCTGCAGAAAAATTAACTTTTAAAACTATTTTGGTGAAAATCAAAATAATTCTAAAATGTATTTTTAATTTCAGAATTCCAGTAAAATGGGGCTATATTAGAAGTAATAATCACTTTTTGAATATTTTTAATACTCATTTCTCTTGTAAAAATTTTATTAAAGGTTACTTTATTTATTCAAATGAAAATTAATTTCTTTTCTTTTTCAGCACAAAACTCAGATTCAAAGGAGGAAATATTTAAATCAATAAAAAGAGTTATTGATTCTAATTGGTACATATTAGGACAAAATCTATTAGATTTTGAATCTAATTTTAAAAAGTTAAATAAAGTTAAATATGCTATAGGTGTTGGGTCCGGTTTAGACGCTTTAACTATTTCTTTAAGAGCATTAAACATCAAGCAAAATGATGAAGTAATTGTGGCCTCAAATGCATATATAGCTTCTTGGCTTTCAATCACAAATGCTGGTGCTTCTATAGTTCCAGTTGAGCCTGATGAAAAAACTTTTAATATAGATTCTTATAAAATAGAGGAAAAGATTACTAAAAAGACAAAAGCAATTATGCCTGTTCATTTATATGGTCAGCCATGTGAAATGGATCAAATAATGGTAATTGCGAAAAAATACAATCTATTTGTTGTGGAAGACAATGCTCAAGCTCATTTGGCTACGTTTGACAATAAGCTTACCGGAACTTTTGGGGAAATAAACGCAACTAGTTTTTATCCTACTAAAAATATTGGAGCTATTGGAGAGGCTGGTTGTATTACAACAAATCATAGAGAACTTTCTTTATTTGCCTCTAAATTTAGAAATTATGGCTCTTCAGAAAAATATATATGTGATGTAATTGGCACTAATTCAAGACTGGATGAGATTCAAGCTGCCATATTAAATGTTAAATTAAAGCATATTGAAAAGTGGACAATTGAAAGACAAAAAATTGCTCAGCTATATAACCAAAGACTATCAGAAATTGTAGAAACACCCTTTAAGCGTCAAAAATGTTCTCATGTCTATCACCTCTATGTAATTAAAACAAGTAAAAGAGATAAACTTCAAGAGTTCCTATCAAAAAAAAATATTGGAACAGCTATTCATTATCCAATTCCACCCTACCTCCAAAAAGCATACAAACATTTAAATTACAAAAAAGGAGACTTTCCAGTTGCAGAAAAACTAGCTAATCAAAGTCTCAGTCTGCCTATATATCCCGGCTTAAAGGAAGATGAAATTAATTACATTTGTGACAGTGTGTACGAATTTTTTAAATCTTGAACTTTTGCACACATTTTGATAAGAACTATATCCCTTATGGATTATGTTTGTTAGATTCTCTGAATAAATGGGCTTCAAACTTTACACTTCACGTTATTTGTATGGATACCCGTACACATGAATATTTAAAAAACTCTAACAAACCCAATATAAAGCTTTATTTAATTGAAGATTTAGAGAAAGATATTAATGGAATAAAGGCTGTAAAAGAAAACAGAAATAAGGTGGAATATTTTTTCACTTGTAGCCCAGCCGTTTGTAAATATGTTTTACTTAAAAACCCGAAAATTTCAAGTATCACTTATTTAGACTCAGATATATACTTTTTTTCGTCACCTAAAATAATATTTGACGAAATTGGAGATAATTCGATTGCAATTATTGAGCATAGATTTCATTGGATAACTAAAAGGCAAATTAAATACGGTAGATTTAATGTAGGTTGGGTTACATTTAAAAATGATACTGAAGGTAATAAATGCCTCGATCGTTGGCTTAAAGATTGTTTAGATTGGTGTTATCAAAAGGTTGAAAAAGAAAGATTTGGAGATCAAAAATATTTAAATAAATGGCCTACACTTTATAAAAAACTTAAAATTATTGAAAATATAGGAGCCAATGTAGCTATATGGAATATTAAAAATTACAAATGGAGTTTTAAAAACGATAGGGTTTACGTAAATAATACACCATTAATTTTTTATCACTTTGCTAATATTTTTCAAATTGATAATTATCGTTTTAATACGAATTTAAGTAGAGTATTAATGCCCTTAAGGAAAGTTTTAAAAGAGAATGTTTATGAAGTTTTTTTAAAAA
>MDTG01155973.1_pt1 | contig 11188 bp, 12 predicted proteins | sample 811421 | NCBI WGS metagenome assembly MDTG01 (sample SAMN05326645, study PRJNA326480) | marine metagenome | isolation source: seawater | place: Pacific Ocean: South East | collected 2011
ATAATATGGGTTTAATCAAATTATAATTTTATTATATATTTATATATATGAATTACATTTTATTTTTAATATTTTTTGCTTTACTTGTAGTAATAGTATTTACTGTTATGAAAAAATATGTACTTCCTAAAACTAATTTAGAAGATAAAGATATTCAAAAAAAATTAAAAGAAAATTTTAGTAATTTTGTATTAGATAAAAGCAAAGTTATATATGAAAGTTCTTGTAAGTTAACAGAGAATAATGAATTAAATGACAATCGTGTTGCTTGGGGATTTGATGATTGTAAATATTTTCACGATAATAAAGATGCTATATTTTCACATTATGACTGTGATAAAGAACTTATTAACTATTATGATAAAAAAGTAAATGATTTAGATAATGAGTTTGACAATAGTATTAAAGAATATCAATCAAATAACTTACCAAAATTTGATAAAGAAATAACATTACTTATGAAAAATTATAGAGTTGGTTTTGGTAAAGATAATAAGAATAATATAAAAAAAATTTACTTAGCAGATACTTATAATAATATTTATTCATTAAAAATAGGAAATAATGGACAAACGGAAAGTCATTATGATACTAATAATACATTTACAAAAAAGGAATTTATTAAATTTATTGGAGAGAAAAAGGGTACTAATTTTTTCAAAGAATTAAAAAATTTAGTTAAATCATCAAGTGATAATTCTGTATATGATCTAGAAATTATGAACCAAATTAATACAGATTATAACGCTGATTTTAAAAATGATGGTGTAACATTTGAAAATAAAGATTTTAATTTTGAAGATAGTATGATGCGTTACAAGAGAACTGATAATAATAAAGTAGTTGCTTACATATTTGCTTTTACAGATGAAGATATAAAATTAAAAAATTGTAAAGAAATAATTATTAATATAGGAAAAATATTTAATTTAAATACTAATAAATTAGATGAATGGTTAGATAAAAATAATGATCACAAATTAACTTGGATATCTGTAAATAAAAAAGATGGTAAACATGAAATAACATTATACCATACAAATAAAGAATATTGATATTATTTTTGTAAAATTTGTAACTTTAAAGAACAATTTTCTTTTAAGATATATTTTATTTATTTTTAATTTATTTTTAATTTATTTTTAATTTAATTTTAATTGTTTTATTTAAATCTAAAATATAAGTATTTATATTATGTCGTTTAGGAAAAAACATATAGGAATAAGCAAAAAAAATGTATCAAAAATGTTAAACATCATGGGTGTTACCAAAAATGAATTGCTTTCCAAAATTATACCAAATAAAATAAGATATGAACCTAAACATTTTAGAGACATATCTGAAACACAAGTATTGACAAAATTAAATTATAAAATGAATCACAAATTTACAGATTACAAATATTTACTAGGTATGGATTATCATGATACTATACTACCAAATGTAATTAAAAGAAATCTTTTAGAGAATCCCAAATGGTATACATCATATACACCTTATCAAGCAGAGATTTCCCAAGGTAGACTTGAAAGCTTATTTAATTATCAAACACTTATTAGTGAACTAACTGGTCTTCCTGTTACAAATTGTTCATTATTAGATTCGGGCAGTGCCTCAGTTGAAGCACTTAATATGACTTACTCTTATCATAAGGGTAAAAAAGACACATTTTTTTTAGATACTAATAATCATCCACAGGTAAAGGAAATTATTAAAACAAGAGCAAAAATTATGGATTTAAATTTGATTGAAGATGATTTACAGAATATAAAAATGAATGATAATATGTTTGGAGCTCTTTTTTCTTATCCAAATACTTATGGAAATATAGATCTCTTTACAGACATTATATCTGATTTAAATAAAAATGATATATCTGTTATTAGTCATAATGATATAATGAGTCTTATGCTTTTAAAATCTCCTGGTGAGTTAAATATTGATGTAAGTTTTGGCACAACACAGAGATTTGGATTACCATTTTGGTTTGGTGGTCCTCACTCTGCTTTTTTTGCCACAAATGAAAAGTATACACGTTTATTACCTGGAAGAATTGTAGGAGAATCAATTGATAGGAATAACAATAAATGTTATAGACTCGCTTTACAAACGCGTGAACAACATATTAAACGTGACAAAGCATCTAGTAATATCTGTACATCACAGGCATTATTGGCGAATGTATCTAGTATGTATGCGATTAATCATGGGAAAGAACGGCTTATTGATATAGCAAAAACTATACATTTAAAAACAAAAACTATAAAACATTTTATTGGTATTTATTTTGAAACAAGTAGTAATGATAATTATTTTGATTCTTTTAAAATACTAACAAAAGAAGGAAAACAAGTGTTTAACAATTTAAAGTCTCAAGGTTTTTATACACGCTTGCTAGATGATGGAATCATGATCAGTGTAAATGAAAATTTAAGTTTTTTAGATTGTGTAAATTTAATAAATTCAAATATGCTTCATATTCAAACAGTTAAATATGACGAGATAAATTTAGATGATTTTAAAAAAAAATACAAGGAATATGAGTCAGAATTAGAATCTGATTTAAATTTTACAAAAGATTTAATCCGTAATGATGATTTTTTAAATCAAGAAATATTTAAACATGAAAAATCAGAAACAGAGATGCTTAGGTATATAAATAATCTTAGTGACAAAGATTATTCGCTTGTTAATGGTATGATACCCTTGGGTTCTTGTACAATGAAATTAAATTCAACAACACAAATGGAACCAATGTCTTGGAATATAATACAAAATGTTCACCCTTTTGTACATAAAATACCAGATGGTTATAATTTGATGATAAATTCATTAACAAAGTACCTCTTAAATATTACAAATATGGATGCAATATCATACCAATCAAATGCGGGATCAGTTGGTGAATATACTGGACTATTGTGTATAAAAAAATATCACAAAACTAATGGTGAAAAAAATAGGAATATATGTTTAATACCAGCTTCAGCACACGGAACAAATTTTACAAGTGCTAAGCTTGCCGGATTAAAAATTTTAAAATATGATGATAAGTTATCAATTGAGGAATTTAAGAAACTAGTTGAAAAAATAAATGAAGATTTATCGTGTTTAATGATTACGTATCCTAATACTTATGGAGTTTTTGACGAAAATATAAAAGATATAACAGATATAATACACAATAATGGTGGATTGGTATATATGGATGGGGCAAATATGAATGCTCAGTCCGGTTATACATCGCCAGGAACCTGTGGTGCTGATGTGTGCCATTTAAATCTTCACAAAACTTTTTGTATTCCACATGGAGGTGGGGGTCCAGGAATGGGACCTATTTGTGTTAATAAAAAATTAGAGCCATTTTTACCATCTAACATTATTACTAACAAAAATTATAATCATAGTAACTCTATAGGTATGATAACAAGTTCAAATTTTTCTAGTGCCTCATTATTAACCATTCCATACATATATTTTAATAATATGGGAAGTGAAGGTGTAAAAGAAGCGACTTTTTCAGCGATATTATGTGCGAACTATCTTAAACATAAGCTATCACCTTATTATAAAATTTATAATACAAATAAAAATGGTTTTGTTGGGCATGAGTTCATAATAGATTTAAATGAATTTAAAGAGTATGGTGTAAATGAGAAAGATATAGCCAAAAGATTAATTGATTACAGTTTTCATCCACCGACTATGTCTTGGCCTATTCCTTGTAGTATAATGATTGAACCAACTGAAAGTGAAAGTCTAGAAGAGTTAGATAGGTTTGTTGAAGCTATGATAACTATACATAAGGAGATTGAAGAAATTAAAAATAATGTATATGATTCGAAAGATAATGTACTTGTAAATGCCCCTCATAGTTTTAGCGACTTGACAAATTGGAAATTTCCATATAATATTGAAAAGGCTTTTTATCCAGTCGAGTCACTTAAAATAAATAAAGTATATCCATCAGTCTCAAGAGTAAATGATATATATGGTGACAGAAATTTAAAATTTAAGTTAGATAATTAGATAATTGTAAAGAAGAATAAGTGTGTTTAATAATTAATCATTTTTTAGTAAGTATTAATAAATGAGTTTAGTTTTACAACATATAGAAAAAGAACAAGAAAAAGATTATATTTTATCAGAACTTCAAAATGAAATAGATAAATTTAAATTTATAAAGTATAAAAATGTACACGTCTTTCCGAAAAAAGAAATAAAAATTGGTATGGAATTAAATGGACTTAATTTATTTTTTGAAAACAGAATAAATTTTCTTTTTAAAGAAATAACAAAAAATAATAGTGATATTTCTTTAGAAGAAAAAGTATTAACTATTTGTCAACATAGAGAGTCACTTGAAAGAAAGTTACTCAATTTATCACAATAATTTATTTGTATATTTTTATTTAAAAAAATAGAAATATATTTTATAAAATGTTTATGTTTTTGAATCAACTTCCAATTGAACAACAAGAAAAATTCCTTGAAAATTTGAACAATATGAGAAAAAAAGGTATAGAAGAAATAGAACGAAAAAAAAGAGAGGCAGAGAAAGAAGAGCGTATCATTAAATTTATGAGGGAAAATCCGCCAGTAACATTTAAAGATATGTATATTTATGGTAATTTAATGGCTAAATATGGTGATAAAATATTTTTAAAAAAGGAATGTGTTGAAACAAAAGATGCTAGTACAAGCACTGATGATTTAGAAGAATCAACTGCGTCTAAAAGTTGGTTTGGATTTTAATTTATTATAAATTGATATTTAAATTGATATTTATATTTTATTTACAATTAGTATTTTCAATATTTTAATATTTTAATATTTCAATATTTTATATAATGAAAGAATCTATTTTTACTATAGCAAGAATGAATCCACCTACAATAGGACATTTGAATCTTTTAAAAACAATGATGGATTACGCAATAACTATTGGAAATAGTACTATTCATATAATTTTATCAAGTACAAAAGACAAAAAAAATCCATTAGATTGTTCTAGAAAAAAGGAATTGCTTGAAGCTAAAGGAATGATTAACAAATTAAAAGAAGATAGTAAGTATAAAAGTATTAGTGTAAAAATATACTGTATGAATGAACCAGTAAAAGATTGTGGAAATCATGTTATACTTAAACACGTCTGTAATATCCGTAAACAAGAATCCACTGATAAATTTGTGCTATTTATAGGGACTGATCGTCTTGGTAATTACAAATTTATTGGTACATCTTTATCAAAAGGTCCAAAAACTATTGGTTTTGAAGAAGTTGAAGTACCTAGAGCACACGATGATGAAGGATTAAAAGCTAATAATATTTCAAATGTTTCAATGGTTAACAGTATACAAGAATATCATGTATCCGCATCATTATTAAGAGAATTAGTAGTTAAAGATAAGAAGGATATTTTTGTAGGATTAGTCATGAGAAGTGGATTATCTGAAAGTGACAGTAGTGACTTATTTGATGAATTAAGAGTATTGTTATCTACCCCAGTAAGAAAAACAGCTGCTCCTAAGAAACCTAGAAAATCAGTAAAACGTCAACCACCATCAAACTCAAGTTTAAATTCTAATTCAAATTCAAATAAAAAATCAAAAACAAATAAAAAATTAAAAGCAACAACAAGAGAAACAACTTCTGTAAGAAGAACAACAAGATCTAGAAAAACAAGAAATACAAGCAAATCTCCATCAAATTCTAATAATTAATTTAATTTACTTTTTTTTTTTTAAAGATTTCTTCTTACCATATGCTCGTACATGTCTTCTTGTGCTAGGTTTAATAGCATTAAATATCTGCATATTTTTATTTATTTTACAACCTCTAAGTTCGGCTTCAAGCTTTGAAACTTTAGCTTTTAAAGCGTTAACTTCTTTTTTATGTTGTTTTGGGGACACATAAGGTAAATTATTACTACTATTTTTATTAGAATTACTACCAAATATTCTTTGCATTATTGTTTTTCTAGTTTTAGTTTTAGTTTTTTGTGAGCCACCTCTTTTTGAACGCATTATAATATTTACAAATATTTTAATAATTATAATTGATTTTTTAAAGTATATTAATTAATAATTATAATTATAATTGTAATAAAATTGAACAAACTTATTTAAAATTTTATAAGTTAATTATAATATATGACATACATGAACGATTATCCTTCATTTGAATCATTTTTACATAATCCTTGGAAATATCTTAGCATCGAGGAAGAAACAGCGGTTTTATGCTTTAAAAGAAAAGAGAGGTTTGTAGGAGGGTTTTACATTGAAGATGAATTAAATACCATAATACGTCAGTTTTTTGGAGACTTGAACAAATTACACAGCAAGGGTCTTACACATTATTACAATAAATTAAGAGATTATATAATTGAAAGAAATTTAATTGGATTAATTTTATATGGTGCTGATATAAATAGAGTCCCTGATAATATGTTACATGTAAATAAATATCAAACACAGAACGGTAATATTATAAATTTAACAATTTCAAATATATGTAGCCGTCTTTTGTCAGAATACATAAAAAAAGATCAAATAAAAGGATTGTGTGAAAAATCACCAAATTATGATATATATTACAATCATTTACTACAAAAAAAGAAAGAAAATAAAAAATCTAGTGATGAATCTATTGATGAATAAGTATAAATTTTAAAATTGTAATACAATATTTATTTAATCAAACTTGTTAAAGTAATCGTCGATATTACCCCTGTAATAATCATCCTCTTCGTCTTCATCACTTGAGGAATCATAACTACTATGTCTATCATATTTACTTGTGTCTATAATACCTTTTATGAAAGGTTCCAGAGCACTTCTAATATTTTCATTTCTACAGTTATTTTTGAAAAGTTCAATATATTTTTCTCTGAAAGTTCCTTCTAGATACTTTAGTTCATTTGCAGCATAAGGAAGATTTAAACTTATTGTTTTTTTTTCACAAGTTCCAATGTTACCACCTTCTGGGTCCGGTGAACTAACTTGATAATATGTTTTGCGCATAAACAAATCATTTGTTCCCTTTATCTGTCCAACAACTAAAGTACCACAAGGAGTGGTATATGTTTCAATATTTTCCGAGAAAGCACCACTACCATTGTTTTCCATTTCCATTTCTCTTTGTATATTTGATTAAGTAACCAAGAACAACTAATTAATTTTCTATGTTAAATAAAAAATCAATTTTATTTTTTAGACATATAATAGAATATTTCTATTCATCAACATTAGAATCATTTTTAAAAATGTTAAATTTGTAGTTTAAGAATTGTAGACAAATCCAGATTATTGTACCCAGTGAAATGGCTACTTTGTTATCTATTTTTTCCCCATATTTTAAAATTAAATAAAATATACCAGTACATAAAAGTGTTGTTAGTACTACAAAAAATATATTTCTAACATAGTTTGTTAAAATTTTACGGTTTTTGATAAGCAAAGTAGATAAATAACCAATAGGTATCATTGAAATAACAGCAGCTAATGTTGTATTATTGATGACGTTTACAATATATTCGATAATTACAAATATTATACCACCAAGAAAAAAGTTAAAGATCATTATAATAAAACAAGATAATTATAAAATTTAAATATTAATCTTTGCTATCATCGTAACCCACTTGATAACACGGTTGAAAATCTTTTTTACTAAATTCTGGAGATATATAGTCAACATTTTTCTCATCAATATTTAATCTATCTCTAAAGTTTTCATATAACCATTTTTTTAAAACTCTACCAGCATTTATAACACTGTGATTTTTAATAAAGTACTCGCGAGGATTATACTTATTATTTTCTATTTTTTTTAGTAATACTTCCAAAGAACTACTAACATCAGTTTCGTTGTTAAAAAATTCTCCAGTTTCCGAATTTACGTATTTCCATCCACCAAGAATATTTTTATTAAGTAGCACTGGTATATTTGTTGCTAACGCTTCTGTTAAAACTCTGGGTGAAGCATCTTTTTCATTTGGAAGAAATATAAATTTACATTTGTTATATGATTTTTTTAGTTCTTCGTATTGTAACATATTTGTTGTTTCCATAAGGTCATTACAGCCATTTGGTAATTCACAATCTTTTCTACCTATAAGTAATCCTTTTAGTTTATACTTGTTACAAAATATATCTAAACATTTTTGTGCTAGATCCCAATTTTTATTGTATGTAGCCCAGTCCGTACATTCTTTTTTACTTTCGTTAACCTTTAAACATATATATATAAAATCGTATTCTTTTTTAATTGAAGGATCTGGTTTACATACATTACAATCAGTCCAATCTGATTCACTCGCAAATAAAAGAGGTATGTTTTTAGGGAAGATATTTTCTGGTTTTCTAAAACCGTGAATCCACCCTTCAGCTAATTCTTTGTATTTATATTTCTTATAATTTTCAACAAAATCTTCATATGGGTTTGATACCAAATCTGGAAATTCTAAATAACTTGTAATCCCCAAAATAATATTATTTTTTTTATATTCTAAACATTCATTGTACTGAGCATCTCCACTGAACGGTTTAGAAACCATTATAACATTTAACTTGTTACCCATATTATCGTATAAATTTACAAAGGGTCTTTTTACTGTCGGAACAACATAATTTGTAGGTTTAGTAGTATTATCATCAAAATTTTCGTATAAATTTTTGCCTCTACACAATGTTATTAACAAAATAAATAGTAAAGCTAGAAAAATTATTAGTAATAAATTTATCTTCATTAAAATATACTTTTATTTTTTTTTTTTTGAATTAATAATAAAAATCATAATTTGTTTGTATTATTATTTAAACAAATAAAAATATAATTATTTAACTTTATCAAAATAAATTTATCAAAATAAATTTTATAATATAGATTATGTCTTTTTTAAAAAAAAAAAAATTCACCGATGGAAATTATAATTATATATTTGAGGGTAATGAAAATATATTAGAATATACTTTACTAGAAAAACTTGGAAGAGGAAGTTATGGTACAGTATATAAGGCAGTTAACAAAAATAATGACGTACTATATGCTCTTAAAATATTCAAAAATCAACAAAAATATAAAAACTCAACTCAATCTGAAATAAATATACTTAAAAAGCTTAATCAGAATGAAAAAATTACACGGCAGAGAAATAAAAGAGAGTTAATATCAAAAATGTTTCATAGTTTCGATTATGAATATCACACTATTAGTGTTCTTAAATTGTATTCATCAAATTTGTATGAAGAATATAAGAAACAAAAAAAATTTGAAGATATAGCCCAATATACTATTTTCTGTGATTTAGTCCTTGGACTAGAATTTTTAAAAAATAATAAAATAATACACTGTGATTTGAAACCAGAAAATATACTTTTTTATGATGATACGTCTTTTCACGTTGTTATTTCCGATTTTGGGTTAAGTATATCTGAAGAAATGGCAAGTAAAGAATACAACATTCAATCTTTATGGTATAGAGCACCTGAAGTGATATTACGGAAAAACTTTGATTATAATATTGATATATGGAGTCTTGGATGTATTATATTTGAAATTGCTTTTGGAAGAGAACTTTTCACTGGAACAGAAGAAAAAAAAGTAGTAGCAAAAATCATAAGTATTATTGGAGAACCTAGCAATGAATATAAATCATCAAATAATTACTCACGTAATTTTTTTGATTTAAATTATAATTTAATTTTTAAACTTGAAAATTATGATTTAACTAAAATGGCTGAAAAAGCAAAATGTCTAGCTCCTAAAGAAAATGAAGCAAAAAATATTACAGTCACACAAGAATTAATTAAAATGTGTTTAAAATGGGAAACCAACGAAAGAGGCTCTTTATCAGAGATGAAAAAATTATTAGGTATACAAGACATGTAAATAAAAAAATTGATTTTAATTTAAACAATAATATAAAAGTATAATTATGTCAATCATATTGTACACTTATCAAACTCAACTGCGGAATGGAACAGTAATAAAACGCCCCTCAACAAGCGTTAAGTCTCCTTATATGGCTGATGTGAAAATTGATAATGACATTGACATTGACATTAATAATAACAATGACAATGACAATGATGATAAACTTTATCTTGCTCACACGCCTTCTTTGGGATGTAATGGATATGTTGATAAAGATAAACAGATACTGCTACTTCCTAAAAAGGGTACTAATACAAAATCATCTTTTAGTGTTGAGTTTGCCTTTGACGAATTATCAAATACATATGTAGGAACTAATCCATACATATCAAATCAAATTGTTTATGAAATGATTGAAAATAGTAAAATACCTTATTTTAATGATAAAATATTTACTCATATGAAAAGAGAAAAAACTGTGTTAAATTCTAGATTTGATATATACCTAGAAGATGACCAAGATAATAAATATTTTGTTGAAGTAAAAACAGCACCAGTAAAGGATTATGAATGTAATTCGGCAATTTTCCCGAAAGGATATCGTAAAAAGAAAAGTGATCCATTTAGTCCAAGAGCAATCAAGCACGTTGAAGAGTTAACCAAATTATCAGAAGAAAGTGATAAAAATAAGTGTGTCTTAATATTTATGATCCCAAGAGATGACATTGATTACTTTTCACCTTGCTATGAGGATCCATTATATTGTCAAAAAATAAGTGATGCTGTTAAATCTGGTGTAAAAATTATTGCTATAAGTACCAGATATTCGAGTGAATTAAATTCTATAGTTCTTGATAGATTTTTACAAGTAAAGCTTAAACTATTTTACAAAGTAAATAATAAAATTAATAATTAAAATTAATAATTAATAATTAATAAAACTACTTAGAAAAAAAATATTATAGTAAATTATTGAATTAACATAATACAAATTCAATCACAGAGTCTCGATGGTGTAGAGGTAACATAACTGCCTTCCAAGCAGTTGCCCCGGGTTCGATTCCCGGTCGAGATACAATTTATTTATTTTTTATTTTTTTTTTTATATTTTAATATATTATAAAATGGCTGGTAGATATAAAAATTATATCAAAGTAAGAGGATTAATTATATGTTTACTAATTGTAATTATACTATTATTTGTTTTTGTAAAAACAAAAAAAGAAGCGTTTGTAGGAGGGATAAAAACAAAAAAAGAAGCGGTTATTGATAACGGGACATGTACGATGGACCCTGATCCCGACTGGCC
>MDTG01206649.1_pt1 | contig 11188 bp, 8 predicted proteins | sample 811421 | NCBI WGS metagenome assembly MDTG01 (sample SAMN05326645, study PRJNA326480) | marine metagenome | isolation source: seawater | place: Pacific Ocean: South East | collected 2011
GGATGAGTGGTCTTGCTCAAATCATGAAAAATATGGGATTTAGAATTCAAGGAAGTGATCAATTTAAAAATAAAAATACTATGAGTTGCTCAAGGTTAGGAATTAAGATTTTTATAGGTCATTCAATAAAAAATGTTAAAAACTCAACTATAATTGTTAAATCTTCAGCAATTAAAAGTAACAATAATGAATTAAGATACGCAAAAGAAAAAAAAATACCAATTTATACAAGAGCTGAAGTCTTAGCAGATGTTGTTTCACTAAAAAAAAATATAATCATTACTGGCTCACATGGAAAAACTACCACAACATCTTTAGTTTCAAAAATTTTATCTGATCAAAAACTTGATCCAACAATAATTAATGGAGGAGTAATAAACTCTCTTAATACTAATGCTAAATTAGGCAAGGGTGAGTGGGCAATATTAGAAGCAGATGAATCTGATGGGAGTTTTCTCAAATTACCTATAAATTATTCTATAGTTACAAATATAGATTATGAGCATTTAGATTTTTACAAAAATTTTAAAAACTTACAAAGTGCATTTTTGAGATTTATTGAAAAAACCCCACCCACAGGAAAATCAATTCTATGTATAGATAACAACAATATCAAAAAGATATTAAGAAAAATTAAAAATAAAAATATTCTTACATACGGGGAAAATAAAAAATCTGATTATCAAATTTCAAATATAAGATACAAAATTGATTTTTCTTTTTTTGATTTAAGTTACAAAGATAATAAAAAAAAGATTAAAAAGATAAAAAATATTCAACTAAGACTTTTAGGTAAACACAATGTTCTTAACGCAGCAGCTGCAATTACGATTTGTCTCAACTTAGGCGTTAATCAATACGTGATAAAAAAATCATTAAAAGGTTTTTCAGGAGTTCAAAGAAGAATGACAAAAATTTTCACAAGTAATAAAAATGATTTTTATGATGATTATGCCCATCATCCTACTGAAATTCAGTCAATTCTTGAAGGTGTTAAAAATGTTTATAATGATAGAAAAATTATATCTGTTTTTGAGCCTCATCGTTATTCTAGAATATTAACTTTGAAGAAAGACTTTGCGAAGTCATTCTCAAAATCCAATTTGGTTCTTCTTTGTCCAATTTATGCAGCTGGAGAAAAAAAAAATTCTAAGATTCATATTGAAGAATTAGGAAAATTAATATCTAAGCTATCTAAAACTCAAGTAATAATTGTAAAAGAGTATAAAGAAATTGAGAGGTATTTTAAAAAAAATTTAATAGATGATGAGATAATAATAGGTATGGGTGCAGGTAAAATATCTAAATATATGAGAGATTTAAAAAATTATTTATGAGCCAAGAACAAGAGTTAATTAAAAAATTTAGTAATAGTATCTCTAATAATACAAAGCTTTCTAATTATAGTTGGTTTAATCTTGGAGGTCCTGCAGAATTTTTATTTAAACCCGAAAACAAAAAACAAATTATAGAATTTTTAAAAGAAAATAAAAAAAATAAATACAAAATAACTATTCTTGGCGCTGGATCAAACACATTGATTAGAGATAAAGGTGTAAAAGGAGTTGTAATAAAACTCGGATCGAATTTTTCAAAAATTAACTTGTTAAATAAAAATACTATTCAAGCAGGTGCAGGATTACTTGATAGAAAAATCTCAAACTTTGCAAAAGATAATGGAGTAGGAGATCTTGAATTTCTATCATGTATTCCAGGTTCTATAGGAGGGTCAGTGATCATGAATAGCGGATGTTATGGACACGATATTTCTATGGTGCTTAAATCGATTAATGTTATTGATATTAATGATTGTGTAGAAAAAGAGATAAAAAAAGAAAATATAAGATTTTTTTACAGGAAAGCTGAATTACCTGGAGAATTTATTATTACATCAGTTAACTTGAGGGGAATATCAAAAATAACAGATGAAATAGAAAAAAAACAAAAAGAGTTTATAGAGAAAAAAAAAAAATCACAGCCTAATCAAGTTAAAACTTGTGGTAGCACATTTAAAAACTTTAGTAATGATAAAAAAGCTTGGCAATTAATTAAAGAGACAGGTTCAGACGAACTTAGGGAGGGTGACGCAGAAATTTCAAAAAAACATTGTAATTTTTTTGTAAATAAAGGCAAAGCCAAAGCATCAGATATTGAAAAACTTATTAATAAAGTAAAAAAAAGAGTAAATGATAAAACAGGAATTAATCTTGAGCTAGAGATTAAAATTATTGGTGAATAAAAAAAAAAAATTCAAAAATGTTTTAGTTGTCTTGGGTGGAAATTCAGGTGAAAGAGAAATCAGTTTAAACAGTGGCAAAGCTTGCATTAAAGCTCTTAAAATAAAGAAATATTCAGTCTCTTCATTTGATCCTAAATTTAAAAATTTAAATCTTATAAATAAAAAAAAAATAGATGTTATTTTCAATGCTTTGCATGGTAAAGAAGGTGAAGATGGTTTAGCGCAAAGTTACTTTGAATATTTAAAAATACCCTATACACATTCTGGAGTGGTAAGTTCTTACAATGCAATGAACAAATTAGTTTCAAAGAAAATATTTTGTAAAAAAAAGATTTTAACTCCAAAATATTTAGCTCTTAACAAAGAAAAATATAGTTTAAGTTTTCTAAAAAAATTAATAAAAAAAAAGAAAATATCTTTTCCGATAGTTGTAAAACCAATTAATGAAGGATCGAGCTTAGGTGTCAAAATTTGTAAAGATATTAATGAATTATTTAAATCATCAAAAATACTTTTTAGATACTACAACCAGCTATTACTTGAACAATATATAGGGGGCCAAGAAATTCAGGTTGCAGTAATCAATAAATCTGCTCTTGGGGCTATTGAGCTTGTTCCAAAAAGGTTTTTTTATGATTATAAAGCTAAGTACACTAAATCTGCAAAAACTAAACATATAATGCCTGCAAATTTATCAAAAAATAAATATCTGGAAGTTTTACGTTTGGCTAAAAAAGCGCACAATGCTCTTGGTTGTAAAGGAGTAACAAGAGCTGATTTTAAATTTTACAAGAATAACTTTTTTCTTCTGGAAATTAATACCCAACCAGGAATGACTAATCTTTCTTTGGTGCCTGAAATAGCTGATTACTATGGTATTACATTTCCGAATTTGGTTGAGAAAATTCTTTTAGACGCAAGCATCAATAGATGAAAAATCGATTTATTTTTGGTATGACTTTGCTTTTAATTCTAAGCACATATCAGATTCAAGATGATTTTAAAATAACTTCAATATTCAATATCAAAAAAATTTTAATCGAAAATAATAATATTGTAGATGAGAGAGATATAATAAAAAAAATTTCATTTATCTACGAAACTAATCTTATATTTATCAAAAGAGAAAAGTTACAAAAAAAATTAAATCAAATAGATTTTATAGAAAGTTTTGAAATCAAGAAAGTTTACCCTGATAAAATTAAGATTAAAATTTTTGAGAAAAAACCTATTGCAATTATACAAAATAAAAAAAATAAAAGTTTTTTCACGGCTAACGGAGGTACTGCCAAATTTTCTTACATTGAAAAGTACACAAAATTACCTATTGTTTTTGGAGATATAAATAGTTTCAAAATTTTTTATAACAATTTAAATTCTATAAATTTTTCCATCGACGAAATAGATAAATTTTACTTGTTCGAATCAAGAAGATGGGATCTAAAAACAATTGAGAATCAAATTATAAAGTTGCCTGTTAAAGATTATAAGGAAAGTCTGAAAAATTTTTTAGATATAAAAAATCAAGTTAAATTTAAAAAATATAAAATATTTGATTATAGAATAAAAGACCAACTTATTTTAAAATAAGTTATGTCAACAAATAAAATAAAATTATTCATAGATATTGATATGAATGAATTAGTATTTGTAGTTAGTAATTTAGATGAAAAAAAATTTAGAATAATTCACTCAGTCAATTTATCATTGAATGGACACGATAAAAATAAAATTACGAATTTTAAATTGGTTAGTAATATAATAAAACAAAATTTATATTCTTTAGAACAGAAATTTAAGATTACTTTTAAGGAAGTAATTCTTTTGATTAATAATTTTGATTGTACCTTATGTAATATCTCTGGATATAAAAACTTAAATGGATCACAGCTTTCAAAAGAAAATGTAACTTACATATTAAATTCTTTAAAATCTAAAATAAACGAAACAATTTTGGATAAAAAAGTCATTCATATTTTTAACTCAAAATATTTACTCGATAAAAAAAATATTAATAATCTACCAATAGGATTATTTGGTAATTTTTATTCACAAGAATTATCTTTCTTTTTGATTGATATAAATGATTACGAAAACATCAGAAGCATATTTAATGAATGTAATTTGAAAATCAGAAAAATTATTTCCAAAAATTTTGTAGAGGGTATTTCATTAATTCATACAAATCAAAATATAGAAACTTTTTTTACGATAAAGATAAATCAAGAAAATTCCCAAATATTTTTTTTTGAAAATTCCTCATTAAAATTTACTCAAAATTTTAATTTTGGAACAGAAATAATAATAAATGATATTTCAAAAGTTGTTGCTTTAGAGAAAAAAATTATAAAAAATTTTTTTAAAGATTGTGATTTTTCAAAAAAATTTTCTGACAAAGACTTATTAGAAAAAAATTATTTTATAAAAAACAATTTTAGAAAAATTAAAAAAAAATTAATATTTGAAATTGCTGATGCAAGAATTAGAGAAATTATTGAAATTATGTTATTAAAGAACACGAATACAATTAGTTTTCTAAATAATAAAGTAAAAGTATTTATTAATTTAGAAGACCAATTAACAAAAAATATTTTTGAAAATAGCTTGAGTTTTTTTCTATATGGGAAAAACATCACTTTTACATCATACGAAAAAATTCCTCTTAGTGATATTTATGAAAATACTGAAAAATTAGTTCAATTTGGGTGGAAGACTGAGGCTGTTCCAATAATTCAAGAAAAGAAGTCTTTTATAGCCAAATTTTTTGAGTTTCTATTCCATTAACTCGTTATTTTTAGAAACATTAGTTGTTTTATATTTGAAGCTTATTTTGTGTATAAAAATGAATGTTAAAAATATTTCAACAAACTTTAAAAAATTCAATAAATTTTAAAGGTGTGGGATTACATTCCGGTAAAATATGTGAGCTTAACATACTTCCGGCTCAAGAAAACGTTGGTATAGTTTTTAAAAGAATTGATTTAAAAAAAAATAATATTATCAAGGCAAATTACAAAAACGTTTTTTCTGCAAAGCTTTGTACAAGTCTAAAAAATGATAAAGATGCTAAAGTTTCAACTGTAGAACATTTACTTGCTGCTTTGTATGTTGCAGGAATAGACAACGCCATTATCGAAATGGATAATGAAGAAGTACCAATAATGGATGGATCTGCTAAAAATTTTGTAGAAGAAATAAACAAAGTTGAAATTATTAAATTAAATAAAAAAAGAAAATATTTAAAAATTTTAAACAAGATTGAATTTGAAGATAATAAAAGATTAATTTCTATAAGTCCTCTTAAAAATTCTTTTGAGGTAGGTTTTCAACTGAACTATGAAAATAAGATTATTGGAAAACAAAAAAATTTAGTTAATTTTTCAAAAGATGATCTTGATGATATTTGCAACTCTAGGACATTTTGTTTATTTGAAGATATTGAAAAAATAAAAAAAATTGGTTTGGCTAAAGGTGGCTCTTTAGAAAACGCTGTAGTTGTTGGAGAAAAAGAAGTTTTAAATCCAGAAGGACTAAGAAATAAAAAAGAATTTGTAAATCATAAAATTTTAGATCTAGTTGGTGACTTTGTTTTATCTGGATATAGAATTTTAGGTAGAGTTGATTGTTATCAAGGTGGACATCAGTTGTCCAATTTATTTCTAAATGAACTATTAGAAAATAATAGCTCTAATTTTGAAATTTTACAAATAGACACTCCAAAATTGTCAAGAGTTTCTCAAAAAAACTACGAAACAAGATTAGTTGCTACAGCTTAAATTCATTAAAATTTAACATTTCAAATAAATTTGATATTAATCTAACAATGGTTGTTAGAATATTTATATTAATTTCATTCTTGCTCGTTTCTTGTTCGAAGGAAGAAGTTGGATATATACCTACAGAAAAAATAGATCCATTTGAAGTTTATAAAGAGGGTTATGAAGCTTTAGAGAAAGGCGATTATTTCTTTGCTCAAAAAAAATTTCTAGAAGCTGAAATAAATTTCTCAAATATTGAATTAGCAGCTAAATCATCGTTGATGGCAAGTTTTTCTTTATATGGAATCAACTTTTATACTGAAGCTTTAGAAAACTTAGAAAGGTATATAAAAAAATATCCTGCAGATAAAAATATAAACTATGCGCATTACTTAATAGCAGTAATTTATTTTGAGCAAATAACTGATGAAAAGAAGGATTTAGAGCCTTTACTAAAAGCACAAGATAAAATTAATTTTTTTTTAAAAGAATTCCCGGATAATGAGTACGCAATTGACCTAAGTTTTAAAAAAGATTTAATAATAAATCAAATAGCTGCTAAAGAACTTTTTGTAGCTAAATATTATATCTCTGTTCAGAAATGGATTCCTGCAATAAATAGACTTAAAAATATAGTGGAAAACTACGATCAAACAATTTTTATTGAGGAAGCTCTTTATAGACTTGTTGAAATTTATTATTTTATTGGGCTTGAAAATGAAGCAAAACAATATTCTAGAATATTAGGCTTTAATTACAACTCTAGTGAATGGTTTGCTCAGTCTTACAGAATTTTAAATAAAGACTACAAAATAGCTCAAAATACTGAAGAGAAAAAAAAAGAGGGTTTATTTAAAAAGATTATTAATAAATTTAAAAAATTGTAGTTATGAGTGAAAGAAGTTTTTTGATAAAAAATTTTAAAAAAAAAATAGCCGAGTTAAAAAAACATAACGACTTTTATTTCAATCAAGATAAACCAATTATATCAGATCAGGATTATGATAAATTAAAAAATGAATTAATTAACCTCGAAAACAGTCATAATGATTTAAAAAAACTTAATTTGATGAAAAATCTCGTAGGTGCTCCACCTACAAATAAGTTTGATAAGATTAAACATTTAAAACCTATGCTATCTCTATCAAATGCATTCGATAAAGATGACATGTTAGATTTTTTAAAAAAGATAAACAACTTTTTGAATTTGAGTGATAAAAATTTAGAACTTTTCTCTGAACCAAAAATAGATGGAATTTCAGCGACTTTAATTTATGAAAATGGAAATTTGATTAAGGGTCTTTCAAGAGGAGACGGGTTTATCGGTGAAGATATTCTACAAAACTTAAAAACAATTAATGCTATTCCAAAAAAAATTAATTTTGGCGATGTTCCAAATTTATTAGAGATAAGATGTGAAATTTTTATTAATAAAAAAAATTTTAAAAAGATACAAGAAAAATTCGCTAACCCAAGGAACGCCGCGGGGGGCTCGCTCCGACAAAAAAACCCTAAAGAAACAGCAAAAATCCCTTTAGAGTATTTTGCCTACGGTTTTGGCGCAGTTGAACCTATGTTATTTTCTAAACAATCTGAGTTTTTATTTAAGTTAAAAAAATGGGGGTTTAATGTAAATCAATTATCACAAAAAATTAAAGGGATTGAAGAAATTGAAAAATTTCACAAAAAGATAGACAGTGAAAGATCCAATTTAGACTATGATATTGATGGACTAGTATTTAAAGTCAATGATTTAAAATTTCAGAAAAGATTGGGGAGCACTTCAAATTCACCTAGATGGGCGATAGCATACAAATTTTCTGCTGAAAAAGCAGTAACAAAAATAAATGACATTGTTATTCAAGTTGGAAGAACTGGTGCTATCACTCCAGTAGCGAAAGTGGAACCAGTTACGGTCGGTGGAGTAGTAGTTTCTAATGCGACTTTACATAATGAAGATGAAATTAATAGAAAAGATATTAGAATTGGTGATATTATTGAAATTCAAAGGGCAGGAGACGTAATACCTCAAGTAGTTAGTGTAAATATTGATAAAAGAAACAGCAGAAGCAGAAAATTTATCTTCCCAAAAAAATGTTTGTGTGGAGCTTTAACAAAAAAAGAATTAAGCAAATCTACAAAAAAAGAGGATGCTGTAAGAAGGTGTTTAAAAGGATATGACTGTAAATTTATTGCAAAAGAAAAACTAAAACATATTGTCTCTAAAGAAGCATTAAATATTGATGGTTTAGGAAAAAAAGTAGTTGATCAATTTTTGCGGCTTAAATTGATCAAACAACCATCTGATATTTTCACTTTAGATTTTGAAAAAGTAAAAGAATTAGAGGGATGGGGAGAACTTTCATTAAAGAATTTAAAAAAAGCAATAATCAAATCTAAATTTATAAACTTAGATAAATTTATTTTCTCCATAGGAATAAGACATATAGGACAAGAAAACGCTAAAATTTTAGCAGGTTTTTTCAGAACAATTGATGAATTTTCTAAACTATTTGATGATAAAATGAGAATAAAAACATTAACAAATTTGAATGATTTAGACGGTATTGGTGAAACTCAAATAAATTCAATAGATAATTTTTTTTCTAATCAAACTAATAAGAAAATTACTCAAGATTTGATCAAACATCTTGAGATCAAAGAGTTCCAAACTTCAAATAATAACGGGAAATTCTCAAATAAGAAATTAATGTTTACTGGTGGTTTTCAAAATATGAGTAGGTCAGAGGCAAAAAATATTGTGGAACAATATGGAGGGAAGGTTTTAGGTACAGTATCTAAAAAACTTAATTTCTTAGTTGTAGGCGAATCTAAGCCGACAAAAAAGAAAATCGACCAAGCAAAAAAATTAAAAATAAAGATAATTTTAGAAAAAGAATGGAATAAAATATTAAATAGCTGAGCACGCTTTTTTTAATTCAATAATTTCCTTACCATTCATAGATTTTTTTAAATTTTTAAATACTTTTTTGTGATAATTATTTAGCCATTGTATTTCGTTATTATTTAACATTTTTTCATTAATTAAATCTTTTTCAATTGGCACCATTGTTAAATTTTCAAAATATTTCTTATTTTTTATCTTTTTAATATAAATCAGGTTTTCAATCCTTATTCCAAATTTATTTTTTTCATAGTATCCAGGTTCATTTGATAAAATCATACCCTCTTCTAATTTTACTCTATTACTTTTTGATATTGCCTGTGGACCTTCATGAACATTTAAAAAATAACCAACACCATGCCCAGTCCCGTGTTGATAATCTAATCTAATTTGTTTTAAAAATTTTCTAGCTTCTTTATCGATAATTGAACCAAACGTATTTTTTTTTAATTTATAATCTGCTACTGCAATATGGCCTTTAAGAATTCGAGTGAAAATATTTTTTATTCTTTCATCGGAATTCTTTAAAGATATTGTTCTTGTTACGTCAGTTGTTCCAAATTCGTATTGACCACCTGAATCTACAAGGTAAAGATCACCCTTTTTCAACGTCCTGTTCGTTTCTTTTGTAGCTTTATAATGAATTATTGCACCGTTGGGGCCTGATCCTGAAATAGTAGGAAAACTTGAAAATTTGAATTTCTTATTTTTCTTTCTAAAGTTTAATAACTTATTTGAAGCACTAATTTCAGTAATTTTTTTCTTTTCAAAATTTTTTTTGAGCCAAAAAAGATATTTAGTAAGAGCGGCTCCATCATAAATATGTGCTTTTATGACATTTTTTATTTCTATATGACTTTTCATTGATTTCAATTGGTAAATTGGATCAATATCACTCAATATTTTATTTTTTTTAATAATTTCATTTTCGAAATAAAATGAACAAGTGTGGCTATCAATTATGAATTTTTTTTCATAATACTTCGAAAGAATATTTTGTGTAAATTTTATATCTATTATCTTTATATTTTTTAAGTATTTTTTTAAAGATAAGGAGATCTTTTTTAAATCAGAAAAAAAAACAATATTTTTATTTTTGTCAATTAAAACGTAACTGTAAGGGATCGGGGAGTACTTTGTATCGTTTCCCCTAATATTTAACAACCACGCTACATTTTCACAAGAGGTAACAAATAAAAAATCAGCACCCTTTTTTTTTAAATTTGAAATTATTTTCTGAATTTTTAAATCATAGCTTATACCTACAGAATTAGAAGGTAAGCTGTAAAATTTTTTATTTTTTTCTTTTCTTTTTCTTTTCCAAATTTTATCAACCAAGTTATTCTTCATAGGGACAAATCTACATTTATTTTTGGTAAAAAATGTAGCGAGTGTTTTTTTAGTGAAAATTTTAGGGTCAAAACCAATTAGAAGTCTTTTATCTTTTAGAATTTCATAAGGCATTTTATTTGGAAATGTTACTACTTTGAAATTTTTTCCACTTTGTTTTAAAGCTTGTAAAGTGTACCTGCCGTCAACAAATAAATACCTATTATTACTAAGAATTAAAGAAAAACCTAATGAACCAGTAAAATCAGAAATATATTTTAATCTATCATCACAACTATTAACATATTCTCCAAAAAATTCATCATTCTTAGGCACAAGGTAGCCGTCTATTTTTTCTTTTTTTAATATTTTTATGAACTTATTTATTTTTTCCATTTAAGAATTTTATTTTTCTTGTACCTATCCCATCCTGGGCTTCTGTATTCTGCCTCAAATTCTATAGAATTATCTTGATTGAAATCAAAATCATTCTTTTCATCAATACCTAGTTCATTTTTTTCAGTACTTTCCTCAGGTATCTCGTTTACAAATCTTGATGGAAGAGCATCCATCCAATCTCCATGATAAGCCCTTTTCATTGCAAAGGAAATGTAAGCCTCTTTTTTTGCTCTTGTAATTCCCACATATGCTAGTCTTCTCTCTTCCTCCAAGGCAAAATCACCTTTTTCTTCTAAGGATTTTTGATGTGGAAAAAGACCCTCTTCCCACCCAGGTAAAAAAACAACGTTAAATTCCAAGCCTTTAGCAGCATGCATCGTCATTAGATTTATTTTTGCACCCTCCCATTCTTGATCGACAGAAGTGGCTAATGCTACATGTTCTAAGAAATTTTGTAAGTTATCATAATCTTGCATAGCTCTGAGTAACTCTTTCAAGTTTTCTAATCTATTTTCATTTTCTAAATCCTTTTTATCTTTCAGCATATTAGAATATCCA
>MDTG01407372.1_pt1 | contig 11188 bp, 10 predicted proteins | sample 811421 | NCBI WGS metagenome assembly MDTG01 (sample SAMN05326645, study PRJNA326480) | marine metagenome | isolation source: seawater | place: Pacific Ocean: South East | collected 2011
CCGCCCGAAATGGCATACTTCGAATGTCTTCACGAAGTAAAACTAATCGTAGATTTAATTTATGAAGGTGGAATAGCAAATATGAACTATTCAATTTCTAACACCGCTGAGTATGGAGAGTATGTTTCTGGAAAGAAAATAGTTGATCCAAAAACAAAAGAAAGAATGAAAGAGGTTCTGAAGGATATTCAGTCTGGAAAATTTGCAAAACAATGGATGGATGAGTGTAAAGGTGGTCAAAAAAACTTTTTAAAAATGAGAGAAGAATTGGCAAAACACCCTATTGAGAAGGTAGGAAAAAAACTTAGAGATCTTATGCCCTGGATTGGAAAGAACAAACTAGTCGATAAATCTAAGAATTAACCAAATCTCGATCATTATTTAATATTTTTTAATAATTATTTTGCAAATTAGCGTATTAATTGTATTATATTAATTACCTAAATTTGGGAAGATAATGGAAGATAAAAACAGAATCATAATATTTGATACGACCATGCGAGACGGAGAACAGTCTCCTGGTGCATCAATGAGTCTTGAAGAAAAAATACAGATTTCAAGAGTTTTTGATGAATTAGGGATTGATATTATCGAAGCAGGTTTTCCAATTGCTTCACCTGGCGATTTCGAAGCAGTAACAGCAATAAGCAAAATTTTGAAAAAATCTATTCCCGCAGGATTAGCAAGGCATACCAAAAAAGATATTGATGCTTGTTATGAAGCTTTAAAAGGAGCAAAAAGATTTAGAATTCACACTTTCATTTCGACAAGCCCGTTACACATGAAGCACAAACTTAATAAGACTCCAGAACAAGTAGTAGAGTCAATTAGGGAGCATGTAACATACGCAAGAAAGTTTACAGATAATGTAGAATGGTCTTGTGAAGATGGAACCAGAACAGATATGGATTTCATGTGCAAGACAGTTGAGCTTGCAATTAAATGTGGAGCAAGAACAATAAATATTCCAGACACAGTAGGATATACAGTTCCTTCAGAATTTAAAAAGATTATAGAAACTTTAAAAAATAAAGTTCCAAACATAGATAAAGCCGTACTATCTGTTCATTGTCACAACGACTTAGGTCTAGCAGTAGCAAACTCTTTAGCTGGAGTTTCTGCAGGAGCAAGACAAGTAGAATGCACGATAAATGGGATTGGTGAAAGAGCGGGAAATGCTGCTTTAGAGGAAATTGTTATGGCAATGAAAACTAGAAGTGATTTAATGCCATTTAAAACAGGAATAAATACAAAATTAATAAGCAAAGCTTCAAAAACTGTTTCTAATGCTACTGGTTTTCCAGTTCAATTTAACAAAGCTATTGTTGGAAAAAATGCATTTGCTCATGAGTCAGGCATCCATCAAGATGGGATGTTAAAAAACAGAAACACTTATGAAATCATGACACCTGAAAGCGTTGGGGTTAAGAAGACTTCTTTGGTGATGGGAAAACATTCTGGCAGGCACGCTTTCAAAGATAAATTAAGCGATCTTGGTTATGCAGGTGTAACAGACGATGTAATTCAAACTGCATTTGGAAAATTTAAAATTTTAGCGGATAAAAAAAAACATGTTTACGACGAAGACATCATAGCTCTGGTTGATGACAGCTTAATAAAAGAAAGCAATGTTATTAATTTAAAATCTCTTAAGGTATACGCGGGGACTGGAGAGCCTCAAAAAGCGGATATGACCTTGGAAGTTTATGGTGATGTTAAAAAAGCTAGCGAAACAGGCGATGGTCCTGTTGATGCGATATTTAAATGTATTAAGAAATTATACCCACATGAAGTTAAACTTCAGTTATATCAAGTGCATGCTGTAACAGAAGGTACAGATGCTCAAGCTACGGTGAGTGTAAGAATCGAGGAAAAAGGCAAAACAACTGTTGGTCAAGCAGCCGACACTGATACTCTTGTTGCTTCTGCCAACGCTTATTTAAATGCTTTAAATAAGATGATTATTAAAAGAGAAAAAACAGCTCCAGAAGAGTACGAGCAAAACAAAGTGAGAGGAATATAAAATGTTTGGACTAAATAAACTATCTAAAATGTGGTCACAAGATATGGCCATAGACCTTGGAACAGCAAATACCCTTGTAGTTGTGAAAGGAAGAGGAGTTGTTCTAAACGAACCATCAGTTGTTGCTATTATTGATGAAAAAGGAAAAAAATCTGTTTTAGCAGTTGGAGATGAAGCTAAAACTATGCTTGGAAGAACACCAGGAAATATTTCTGCTGTAAGACCTTTGAAAGATGGAGTTATAGCAGACTTCGTGGTTACAGAAGAGATGATAAAGCACTTTATTAAAAAAGTTCACAAAAAAAATGCGTTTGCAAATCCTAGAATACTTGTTTGTGTTCCTACTGGATCAACACCAGTTGAAAGAAAAGCAATTCAAGACTCAGCTTTAGCTGCAGGAGCAAGAAAAGTTCAATTAATTGAAGAACCAATCGCAGCTGCTATTGGTGCAGGACTGCCAATATCAGAAGCAACTGGATCTATGGTGGTTGATATAGGTGGTGGAACAACCGAGATAGCAGTAATGTCTTTAGGTGGAGTAGTTTATTCAAGATCTTTAAGGGTAGCGGGAGATGCCATGGATCAAGCCATTATTACTTATATGAGATCTAAATTTAATTTGTTAATTGGTGAAGCCAGTGCAGAAAAAATTAAAAAAGAAATTGGAACTGCTATAGCAACTTCTGGAAACACTTATCTCATGAAGGGAAGAGATATTAGATCAGGAACACCTAGAGAAATAAATCTTAAAGAGGAAGATACTGCTGAAGCATTAAAACCAGTTTTAGATGTCATGATGGCAGGAATAAAAACTGCTTTGGAAAATACTCCGCCTGAACTATCTGCAGATTTAGTGGATATGGGTTTAATTCTTACTGGAGGTGGAGCACTTTTAAAAAATATTGACAAACTAATTTCCAGAGAAACAGGTTTGCCAGTACAAATAGCTGATGATCCTTTATCTTGTGTTGCAATAGGAACAGGAAAAGCATTGGAACAAGAGGAGCTGTTTTCAACAATGCTTACAGAGTATTAATTTTTGTTTATTAAATCATGTCTACAAGCCGAGATGATTTTGGAATAGCAATTCGTTCGGCTCTACTACAAAGAGGAGCCAGACAAAAATTTTCTCTTTTTGTTTTAATTTTAATTTCTTCACTTATTTTTGCTATAGATAATATCGAATTAAAATTCACAAAAGTTTTACGAAGTCTGATTAATGACGGCGTATATCGAATTTCTGCTATATCTTCTTCCCCAATAAAATTCAGTTCTGCCACAAAAGATTTTTTTATCAAACATATTTTTATTTACAAAGAAAATGAAGAATTAAAGTTAGAAATTCAAGAACTTAAAAAAAATGAATTAAAATCATCTTATTTAGAAACAGAAAATCAAAGGTTACAAGAAATAGTCCAGTTAGATAAAGATTCAGCGTTTATTACTGTGGGAGCTAAAATAATGTTAGATAAAAACAGTCCATATCTTAACTCTGCAGTTATTAACAAAGGAAGCAATTCCAATATTAAATTGGGCATGCCAGTTCTGAGCAAAGGATATTTTGCGGGGACAATTGTTGAAGTAAATTTCCTATCATCTAGAATTTTGTTGTTAAACGATCTTAATAGCAGAATACCTGTGGTTATTTCTCCAGGAGGTGAGCAGGCCATACTTTCAGGAGCAGGAAGAAAAAGACCAACATTGGAGTATCTGCCTGAAAATTTTATTTTTCAAAAAAATAGTACAGTTTATACCTCTGGAAAAGATGGAGTTTTGATCTCAGGAATTCCCATAGGGGAGTTATTCGAAGACCAAATAGATAATAAAATAGAAGTAAAATTGTTTTCAGAACCAGATCAAATATTCCTAGTAAATGTACTTTTAGGTGAATCTACAGACGCAGAGGCAATGTAATATGGCCATAAATTTATACAGATTAAAAGAAGGTCTATTACGTTCGCTACCCCTAATATTTCTAATATACATATGTATTTCTGAATTTCATACTCAGTTTTACTATTGGAGTATATTTTCTTTTAATCTTCAATTTATAATAATTTACTATTGGATTTTGAGAGACCCTACCATTTTAGGTTATGGTTTTGTTTTTCTTTGTGGAGTAATAAACGATGTCGTATTGAGCTTGCCATTAGGAACCAGTGCTCTTTCATATTTGTTTGTCTCGCTCGTAGCTGCTTACGTGAGAAACGCCACAGTAAGAAGCACTCTTTTTACAGACTGGTTTACATTTGTAATTGCAGTGTTAATTGGTAATTTTATAACATATTTTTTACTTAAAAATTTTACTGAAATGAGAACGGAGTATTTGTCAATGTTTTACAACACTCTTTTTACATTCATTTTGTACCCAGCATTTTGGGGACTATTTGAATTGTATAAGCGATTAATAAATTTAAAAACTTATGATTAGATCAAGCGGAGAGAGCAAAGTAACCCTAATTGGAAGAAGGATGTTTATAATTTCCGCAGCAAAAGCTGTGGTCGTTTTTGGTATTGTGGGCAGACTAATCTCCCTGCAAATTAACGAAAGCAAAAAATACAAGACCTTGTCGGACAAGAATAGATTTAGAGAGTGGAAATTCGCTCCACCGAGAGGTCTTATAAGAGATTTTTTTGGCAAAGAAATAGCATCAAATAAGCAAGTGTATCAGTTACATTTAGTTCCTGAAAATTCTGAAAATATAGAACTTTTATTTTTTAGATTAAAATCAATTTTAAATCTGTCTGATAAAAAAATTTCACAACTCAAAAAACTTATAAAAAAGCAAAAGCCATGGGATCCAGTTATTGTATCTGACAATTTAAATTGGTCTGATTTTTCAAGAATCAATCTATTCTTGCACGAACTACAAGGTGTAGAACCTGTCGTATCAGTTGCTAGATTGTATACAGAACCATCTTCTGCCCATGTAATAGGTTATGTCTCAAAAGCTAGTAAAAAAGATCTAAAAACAAAAGATTATTTAGAAGATAAGATTGCCGCCGGAACAAGAACAGGAAAAACAGGATTAGAAAACAGATTAGACTCTAAAGCGATAGGGGACGTTGGATATAAAAGATACGAAGTGAATGCTTTTGGAAAAAGAATTAAAGAAATATCAATTGATCCAGGAAAACCAGGTAAAAATTTTATAACCACTTTAGATTTAGATGTACAAAAACTTTCATCAGAATTGTTAAAAGGTAAGTCAGGCACAGTTTGTGTTATGGATATTTATAGAGGTGATATTGTTGCAATGGTCTCTTCTCCAATATTCGACTCAAACAAATTTGTTCACGGTATTAATCAAAAAGATTGGAATAGTTTAATTAAAAATAAAAAAAAACCTTTAATCAATAAAGCGGTCGCAGGTCTTTACCCCCCGGGATCCACAATCAAACTTTTGTCTGCTATCAGCGCGTTAGAAAATGATATTTTTAATCCAAAAACTGTAATTCATTGCAAGGGACACATAGAACTTTACGGAGAAAAGTATCACTGCTGGAAAAAAAAGGGCCATGGATATGTTGATATGAGAGAAGGAATGAAACAATCTTGCGACGTATATTTTTATGAAGTTGCAAGAAAACTAGGTATTGATCGTTTAGCAGAAACAGCAAAAAAATTTGGACTCGGTCAACCGGTTCTTAAGGAGCTCGTTGAAGAAAGAACAGGTGTGGTTCCAAACACAGAATGGAAAAAAAAATATATTGGGAAAAATTGGTATCTCGGAGAAACTCTTCATGCGGGTATAGGACAAGGTTACTGGCAAACTTCACCTCTACAATTATGTTTGATGATGGCTCAAATTGCAAATGGAGGTTACAAAATTCAGCCAAGAATAATTTTAGATCCTAATCAAAAGGGAAGATTTGATGATTTAAACAAGTTTATTTCTGATAAAAAATTATTTTCAGATGATGTAGTTAGTCTTTATGAATTTATTGCAAAGTTTAAATACAAGAGCTTATTCAGAAATCCTGAAAATATAAAGTTTGTTCAAGATGCTCTTTTTGGTGCTACAAATGAACCAATGGGTACCTCTTATCGTTCAAGACTTACTAAAAAAGAATTTGCCTTTGCTGGAAAGACAGGCACATCACAAGTTAGAAGATTTACCGAAAGACAAAGAGAATTAGAAATCAAAAATGAAGATCTTCCTTACGAACAAAGAGATCATGCTCTATTCGTAGCATTTGCTCCATATGAAAATCCAAGATATTCAATTAGTGTTTTAGTTGAGCACGGTGGCTCTGGCAGTAAAACTGCAGCACCAATAGCGAAACAAGTTATTAAAAAAGTTTTAGAAAAGCATCCAGAAAGAGAGTCGAAAAGAACACTTGGAGAAATAGCATAATGTTCAGACCAGGATCAATACAATCACGCTTAACCCTAAGAGATAAAATTTTTTCTTTTGATTTAGTTTTGTTTTTTTCGGTATTAATTCTCGGGGTCATAAGTTTTTTTGCTATGTATTCTACAGACGGAGGTGTATTTGCTTATCATACAAAGAGTCATATCCTAAGATTTATTGTTTTCTTTTCATTATTTATTCTTGTCTCATTACTTCAATTAAATTTTTGGTATAGCTCTAGCACCTTAATCTATATTGGAATTCTTTTACTATTAATTTTAGTAAAATATTTTGGCTTAAGTTCCTCGGGTTCACAAAGATGGCTCAACCTTTATTTTATAAACCTTCAACCGTCTGAGCTAATGAAAGTGGGTTTGATTTTATTTTTAGCTAAATATTATCATAGAATTTCTTCTTCTGACGTAAATAGAGTTAAATTTTTATTAAGTCCACTTGTTGCTTTAACTTTTCCAGTTATACTGGTAGTGACACAACCAGATCTTGGTACAGCTTTTCTAATAGGAGCTGGAGGAGCAATAGTTATTTGGCTTGCAGGTGTTAAAATGAAATTTTTTGCATACCTGACTGTAATTTTATTTTCTCTTGCTCCAGTCGCCATTTCTTTTTTAAAGCCATATCAAAAGTCAAGAATTTTAACTTTTTTAGACCCTAGTCGAGATCCTCTAGGCGCAGGATATCAAATTACCCAATCTAAAATAGCCATTGGTTCAGGAGGATTTTTTGGCAAAGGTTTTTTAAATGGCTCACAAAGTTACCTTGATTATTTGCCCGAAAAACATACTGATTTTATATTTACCTTGTTCTCAGAGGAGTTTGGTTTTTTTGGTTCATCTTTGATCTTGGCACTTTATGTTCTAATTACATATAGATTGGTCAAGATAGGAAATTCAGTTAGAGATACCTTTGGAAAATTGTATTGTTTTAGTTTTGCTACAGCTTTCTTCATATATGTAGCTGTAAATATGGGCATGGTTCTAGGCTTAATACCCATTGTAGGAGCTCCCCTTCCAATTCTTTCTTATGGCGGATCCTCAATGTTGGCCATGATGTTTGGACTTGGTATCGCTATGAGCTGTAAAATACACAAAGATCAACCTATTGGTTAATACAACCATTAATATAAAATTAAACTCAAAATTAACGTATTTAGTGTTGCATTATTGAGGATAATTTGCTGAAATAAGCATTATGTTTGGAAGCAAAAAAGGCAATGCACCTCGACCACTAAATGACAGTGGAAGGTCTTTAATAAGTGAAACTTTCTCTTTAGAGGGGACTCTTAGAACTTCAGGAGCTATTGATATAGCAGGTTTAGTTAAAGGGCCCGTGTATACTAATGATTTAATTATAAAAGAAACCGGATCAATAGTTGGTCCTGTAGAAACAGATAAAATTGAAATTTTCGGTCACTTAGAAGGAAAAGTTGTTGCCAAAACTATAGTGATTGGAAGTACGGCGGTTGTAAAAGGAGATATTTTATTTAGCGAAAGTTTGAAAACCGAAGAAGGTGCAGATATCACTGGTTATATTAAAAAAACTGAGAGCACAAGTTTAGAAGCGGCACAAAATGAATTCAAATTAGATTCAATAGAAGCAAAAGAAGCAAAAGAAGCAAAAGATAAATCTAAAAAAGGCAGACCTAAGATAGTTGCAAGCAACTAGACAAAAGAAGTACAATCTAACACAGTTTAATTTTCAAAAATTTATTTTATAAGACCTCAATGTCTGAAAAAAATTGTTCATCAGTTGGGATTGTAGGTGCCGGAATACAGGGGGTTTGTATAGGCCTGCAGCTTTTAAAAAGAAAAATACCAGCTACTATATTTGATCGTAATGATCCTGGCACGATGGCATCATACGGAAATGCTGGACATTTTTCACCCTATGCAGTTTTACAACTAAATAGACCAGATATTTTATACGATGTCCCAAAAATGCTTTTTAGCTCATATGGACCTTTAGCCTTAAGATGGAGCTATATTCCCAAAATGTTACCTTGGATATTTCGATATTTAAAGAATTGTAATAAAAAATCTATGCTTCACACTGCAAAATATATGGATCAAATTTTGAATCAGTCCATGGAAGCATACGAGGAGATTTTTCAGGAAATAGACACAACAAATTTAATTGAACAAAAAGGTATTATATATGTGTGGACGAACAAAAATCTAAAAAGCAGAAATTTGGAGATAAAAACTAGGAATGATTTAGGAATAAGACAAAAAATTTTAAACGTTAAAGAAATTTTAGATTTGGAGCCTAATATTAAACCTGTTTTTACCGGAGGCTGTTATTATGACTATGCTTATCATGCAAGGGATCCTCATGGTATATTAAAAAAAATATTTGAATTATTTCTTAAAAGAGGAGGAAAGTTTTTAAGGGAAAATGTGATTTCTTTAAAACAATTGAATGAAAAGGAAACATTAATTAAAACTGACAAAAAAGATTATAAATTTGAGAAATCTGTAATAGCATGTGGAGCTTTTTCTAAAAAATTAACCGATCAGTTAGGCGAAAATATTCCTTTAGATACCGAAAGAGGATACCATGTTCATTTTAAAGGAATGGAAAATTTAATCAAAAGGCCAATTATTTTCTTAGATCGAGGTTTTGGAATGACTCCAATGAATCAAGGATTACGTGCAGTTGGAACTGTTGAACTGGGAGGACTTAATAATTCAATATCAAAAAAAAGAATCCAGTACATTGTTAATTGTGCGAAAGAGCTTTTACCACAATTAAAAACTCACCAAGATGAATGGTTAGGTTTTAGACCGACATTACCAGATTTTCTGCCAGTTATTGGACCATCTAAAAAAAATAAAAATATTATTTATGCTTTTGGACACCATCACTTGGGCTGGACTCTTGGAGCAGTTACCGGAAAAATAGTTGCTGGCCTTCTAGCAAACGAAAAAACGAATTTAGATCTTTCACCATACAAATCCTCAAGATTTTAGTAAAAATAGCTTTAGCACCTCTAAAAAAGGCAATAAACTCAGGAAAACTTCAGGTTGTATTTTAGAGAAAAAAATCTGTATATTTATCCACAATTTTGTGTTTGATTCGTTATGGAGATAATGATGAGGAAGACAATAGGTTTAATTTTAATGGGTTTTTTGCTTTCCGGATGTTATGCATCTTCGCTAAGCTATGTCGGGACTGGTGCGGGTATAGCACAAGGTAAATCAATTCAATCTTTAGGAACGCAAGCAGCAAGTTATGCGGTACATAAAAAAACCGGAAAAAGTCCATTAGAACATGTCTTAAACCAAGAACAAATCCGAACCTACAAAGCCACAAAAGCAAAACTAAACCCTTGCGAGCAAACTCCTGAGTTGTGTTCTAGAATTAGTTTAAGAGTTGCATTAATAAACAATATTTTAGAAAACAAAGCTAAAGCAAAATCAAGAAACACAACAAAAAATTAAGATAAAAATTAATCCACACCCTGGGTTGAAAATAGTTATTTAACTAAAACTTAATAGCAATTTGTAATAATAAGTCATTACTAAATTTATTAGAATCTAATATTAATTTATAATGACTAGAAAAACTTTGTTACTAATTTTAAGCAGTTTCTTTTTAGCGGGTTGCTATGCTCAGTCTATGACCCTAATTCAATCAGGCGTTGGAGCTTCACAGGGTAGAGCGCTTCAATCAGCTGTTTCTCCTGCCATCAGTTACACCGTAAAACAGACCACAGGAAAATTTCCTATAGAACATATAATAAAGAGGGAAAAACAAAGAATGGCAAAAAAAGCAACAGAATTTGAAAAAAAAATATTTAATAATGTTTCTAAAATTAAAAAAAAGGTAGAAGATTCAAAAGAGATAGCCGTTCCTCTTAAAACCGGCATAAAAGGACAGGTAGCTAAATTAAACGACCAATTGTTTAAATTTAAAACTTTTTCCAAAAGAAACTTTAGTCATAAGCCCCGTTTTTCTTACAAACCTAGATAAATATTAATCATTTTAAAATCATTAGAATTATCATATCTTTGATTTATGAAATCAAAATCAAAAGTTGTAGTTATAGGGGGAGGCGTAGTTGGAGTAAGCGCACTATATCATTTAGCAAAAAAAGGTTGGTCAGATGTTGTTTTAGTTGAAAGAAAAGAACTTACATCAGGTTCCACCTGGCACGCAGCTGGTCTGTTACCTCTATTTAATATGAGTTATTCTGTGGGTCAGCTTCATAGATATGCTGTTCAATTATACAAATCCCTAGAAAAAGAAACAGGAAAAAAAGTTGGTTTTAGTGTTGTCTCAAATATTCGTTTAGCTCAAACAAAAGACCGTATGGACGAATACCATCAGTACGCTGGAGTAGCAAAGACAATTGGGGTAGATGTAAAATTTTTAAAACCCGAACAGGTAAAAGAAATTTGGCCTCTATGCAATATAGAAGGACTAGTTGGCGCAATACAACATCCCGAAGATGGTTACATTCAACCGGCAGATCTTACACAGGCATTAGCAACAGGCGCAAGAAATCGTGGTGCAGAAATTTATAGAAACACAACAGTTGTTGGTATTAAAAAAACAAAAGACGGATGGACCGTAGAAACCGACAAAGGAGACATTTCTTGTGAGCATGTAATTTCTTGTAGTGGTAATTTTGCTAGACAGACTGGACAAATGGTTGGAATAGAAATTCCTGCTATTCCAGTTGAACACCAATATATTGTAACAGAGCCTCATCCAGAAATACAAAAAAGAAAAAAAGAAGGTAAACCAGAAATGGGAGTTTTAAGAGATAGCGATAACTCTTGGTACATGA
>MDTG01025675.1_pt1 | contig 11187 bp, 10 predicted proteins | sample 811421 | NCBI WGS metagenome assembly MDTG01 (sample SAMN05326645, study PRJNA326480) | marine metagenome | isolation source: seawater | place: Pacific Ocean: South East | collected 2011
AAGATTTTTTAGTGCTGCTGCTGCTGCATATTCTTCTTCTTGTTCTTCTTTCGTGGTGTTGGTGTTCGTGTTGTCGTCGCTCGAGCACGCGCGCAAAAAGTGTTGTCGTTGTTGTCATCCCCATCGTTCGATAACGAATGATTCGGCGGTACGAGGTAAAATTTATCTGATGAATATATCTAAAAAACCTGGCCTGAAATAAAACAATAATAATAAAATTCTTCGAGACGAAAAACAAAAACAAAACAGAAACTTCTTCTTCTTCCGTCTTCACACAAAACACACACACACAACACACACACAAAAAAAAAGAACGAAAAAAAAACAAAGGAGAAAAGACCATACATCAGAAGACGACGACGAAGGACGACGAAGGACGAGCATGTTTCGACGCGCAGTCTCGAGACTCTTGTCATCGCCACCACCAGGCGCACCGAGGAGTAGAAGAGAAGGCGCGCTTTCGCACGCATGCACCGCGTCGTCGTCTTCGATAGGGAGAACAACCACAGCAACGTCGTCGTGTGCTTCATTTTTGGAACCCTCCTCTTTGACGAGGACGACGAGGACGATATCACCTTCTCTCGCGAGAGAACATCAAACGCGTCACACACCAAAAATGGTATCCAACAACATAAACAGTTCACAAAAACGATCGTACGTGGGGGTTATCGTTGAAGATGGGAACGTAGACAGAGCCATGCGACGACTGAAACGAACCATGATCAATGAGAAAATGTTTGACGCTTTCAAAGAAAGACTAGGGACTGGACGCGACGCCGGGTTTAAGAAACCAAGTGAGAAGAGAGTGCTCGCGTTAAAAGAGAGAGATAGGAGGGTGTTCAAGAAAAAACTGAAACAGAAGATAGGATGGATTTTGCGGAGACGAGAGCGCGGGTTTTAAAGATGTAGAATAGATAATACGAAGACAAGAGCGAGCGTTGAAAGGCCTCGTCGGAGCAGAAGAAAGGATGGATGTATAATAGCAGTAGTGGTCAAAATACCTTAGTAGTAGCTCAGTAGCACATATTCGTTCATTCATTCATACATTCATACATAGGTGCATACCAATGGTACATATATATGACACATATTATGGTGACGATAATCGATCGCATCGAACACGTATTCTCTTCCTTCTCTTTTTCTCCTTTCTTCTCATCGAGTTCCAGAAAACCACGTTTATTTTTTTTATATGTAAAGATGAAACTCCTTTTGTCACCTTTTTTCCTCTTTCCTTTTTTTTCCTTTTTTTTCTTTTTCGAGATTTCTTTTCGGCATTCGGCGTTCGGGGAAAAAAAAGAAGACACAAAAAAATTCAATCCACACTTTTTCTTTGCGTTGTAGGTAGGAGTTCTGTCGTAAGAGTCTCTCTGTCTCAGTTTCAAACGCACGCGCTCTCTTTGCTCTTTGCTCGTTCTCTTTCTCTCTTTCTCGTTCAACAGAAGAGAGAAGAGGAAAGGGTGAGAAAAGAGAGTTCCACGGCAAACCTTCTTTTCTCTTTTTGGGATTTTCCTTCAAACTTCCTCCCCGTCTCTCAAAGTCATCGCAAAAAGTGTTGAGTAAAGGAATATGGCAGACGTCACGCAGATTTTGGTCAACACACAAAATCCTGATCAGCACGTTCGATCGCAAGCCGAGCAGCAGTTGGAACAAGCGAAAGAGGCGAATTTTTCCCTATATCTATCCTCTTTAGCGAGAGAACTCGCCAATGAGTCGAAACAGAGCGAAGTCCGACGACTCGCAGGTTTGATCTTGAAAAACAGCATCGACTCTCGGTCGTACCAAACGAAGAAGAGTTTACAACAAAAATGGCTCGCTCAAGTCGATCAAAACCAACGGAACGAGATAAAATATATGATTTTCCAGACGTTGAGCTCGCCAGTCCAGGAGATTCGACACACGGCGGCACAAGTGGTGGCAAAATTTGCCGCAGCGGAGATACCAGCGAAACAGTGGCCAGAGCTGATACCGCAGCTGCAATTAAACGTTTCCGGCGCTCAAAGTTCCACAGAATTGAAACAAGCGACGTTGGAAACTCTAGGATACGTTTGCGAGGAGTTATCGTTGAGTGGAGAGCAAGGAGATGAGTTTGGCGGCATGGACCAAGCGGCGGTGAATACGATGTTGACGGCTATTATTCAAGGGATGGACAAAGCAGAAACGAACAACGAGGTACGGTTAGCGGCGTGTAACGCGTTATCGATCGCTTTAACGTTTGCCTCGGAGAACTTTTCTAGACAGCAAGAAAGAGATTATATCATGCAAGTGACGTGTGAAGCTACGATATCGCCGGACCAAAGAATTCGACACGCTGCTTTTGAAGTTTTAGTCGGTGTCGTGGAGGAGTATTACGAATATCTCGAAGGTTATATCTCCGCTATTTACGATTTGACAGTAAAAGTTTTGCACGGAGACGATCCTCAGATTGGTTTACAAGCGATTGAGTTTTGGTCGTCGATTTGCGAGGAGGAAATTGGACGAAAAGAAGCCATCGAAGACGGCGTGCAAGACGTCAAGTATCATCAATTCATCGAGAAGGCGCTAGGAGTGTTAACGCCGATGTTGCTCGAGCAGTTGACGAAACAAGAGGAAGGTCAAGACGAAGACGAAAACGCGTGGAATTTAGCCATGGCGGGCGGAACGTGCTTGAACTTAATCGCGAACTTAACTGGCGATCAAGTCGTAGACGGCGTCATGCAATACATCACGCAAAACATCCAACAAGATAATTGGAGACAAAAAGAAGCCGCTTTGTTTGCTTTTGGCGCTATTTTGGAAGGTCCATCGAGGAAAAAATTAGCTCCTCTTGCGAACGAGGCCTTACCGTTCTTGTTGAACTCGATGAACGATAACAATACGCACGTGAAAGATACCACGGCGTGGACGATTGGACGCGTCTTTGAGTTTGTGCAATCGCCGGAGTATCGATTGATCACGCAGGGTAATTTGGGAACGACGTTAGCGGCGTTGACGGAATCTCTCAAAGACGTGCCAAATGTCGCCGGGAAGGCGTGCTGGAGTATTCAGAATTTGGTCACCTCTCTTGGTGACGATGATCTCTTGCGACCGGAGCTTTCGCCGTTTTTCCAGCCCATCGTGCAAGCGTTGTTGGTCACCGCGGAGAGACCGGATGCGGAGATGAAGTTGAAAATGGAATGTTACGAAGCGCTGAACGAAATCATTCGAGGGGCGAGCACGGAAACGTTAGTCACGGTTCATCAACTCATTCCTGTTGTCTTGCAAAAGCTCGGGAGCACGTTTGAAGCTCAAGTGACTTCCCAAGACATATTAGAAAAGCAAACTGATCAACAGGCGTTGTTGTGTGGAACTTTGCAAGTTATCATCCAACGCTTGGGATCGGAAGAAGCGGCGAAAGGGTCGTTGGCTCAGCACTCGGATAACTTGATGACTGCGTTTTTGAGAGTTTTAGCGAATCGTTCCGCAACTGTGCACGAAGAAGCCATGCTCGCGGTTGGTGCTTTGGCACACTCGGTAGGTAAAGATTTCGAGAAATACATGGAGGCGTTATACCCGTTCGTCGAGGTTGGTTTGAAAAATCACGAAGAGTTTTCTGTGTGCCAAGCGACGGTTGGTGTTGTCGGAGACATCTGTAGAGCATTAGACGAAAAGTTGGCGCAATGGTGTGACAACATTGTGTTCTTATTGTTGCAAGATTTGCAATCGTCCGAGTTGCACAGGGCAGTGAAGCCGCCGATTTTGAGCTGTTTTGGCGATATAGCTTTGGCGGTTGGTCCTTCGTTCGATAAATATCTCGAATTCGTTTTACCTATGCTGCAAAGCGCAACGAGTTTGGCGATGACGAATAAAGATCAAAGTGTGGAATTAGATGAAGATACGGTGCAATACAAGAACGATCTCAGAAATGGCATCTTCGAGGCGTACACCGGGATTTTGCAAGGGTTTCGAGACGACAAATCCAAAATCGCAAGTTTGGCGCAGCACGCGCGATTTATTTTATCTTTCATCGAAGACGTGTCGAAAGATCCTTACCGTGATGCGAGCGTGACGAGGGACATGGTTGCATTGTTAGGAGATATGGCAGATACCATGGACGGTATCGGCGAGCTGTTTAGAGAAAAGACGTTTTACCAAGCGTTGTTCCAAGAACTCCACTCGGATGATAACTTTGACTCGACGTTGAACTGGGCGAGGGAGCGCATTGCGCAACGATTGACGCAATAATAATCATAACGACCTTAACTGACATTGATAAAGACAAAATGACACAAGATAACGACAAGAATAGAAGTAACAATAAATAATAATAATCGAATAGCTGACGAATTGATGGACAATTAACTACATAGCGCATAATAATAATAAGAGAGAAAAAGATAGACGCTTCAAACAAGGATCCAAGAGCGTTTCTACTTGTAAGTAAGTACTGCCGTACGAATGAATAAAACAAAATTGAATTAATTCTATACGCTATCAATAAAAGTGCTACTATTGCGCGATATGTCCCCTAAAATATGTGCAATCTCTTTTTTTGGTTTTCGACTAAAAGCATCCATCTTTCGCATTGCAAAAAGTAATGACCCGATCATTTGCCATCGTCCTAAACATAATATCTTCCGTGTCAAAACTGTGCACCGGGTTCCCATAACTCCGATGCGTTTGCTTTAATCGATAATACTGGTACGGATCGCCTCTTTGTCCTTTACCTAAACCGTAGACTGTGATGTTTAAGCACAGTGGACGTAACATCGCGATGCCTACTAAACCTGAGGATGCACAGTTGCCTCCTCTGAAGTTTTTCGAGTGCTTCTTCTCGTAACATTTTCGGAATTTTTTCAACGAATTCTCCGCCACCGCTCGCACTTCGGGCATGAGAAACAAAGTTTGCACGTCTTTACGTTTCAACTTATTCTTGACGTAGTACGCCAACCGAACGAAATTTTCCGCTGCCGTTCTCGACGAAATCAAAGTGACACCTTTCTCTAATGGCCAACCGCCCCCTCTGTAGATTTTATTTATACCGCTACCATCGTGATATGCAATTGTCCACAATCTGTTTAATAACCTGTGCGTCGTTCTCTTTCCGACGTATTTTTCGTACCCTTTCGTGGGAGCTTGATTAATGCGAACGACTATATCGTTCGCGTCGATTTGTTTACCGTAATCCATTTTGAGAAGATGCCCAGAATTTCCCACGAGTGCACACGTTTGCCAGGGCGCTTCGCCATTTGCTAAATTATTTGCAACTACTGCTGGCGCTGCTAAAATATCTCTTCCAGAGTTTGGTAGTATGGATGCTGGGATCTTCTTATCTCGATAGGCTCCTGTGTTTTCGTAATTCTTTTTATGCGCAAGTGTCGACACCAGAGCTTTTGTGGCTTTCGCTTTTGGCGGGAATAGTGAAATGTATTCCGGTGAACACGCGTGTGAGTGCGAAGAACGGCGAAAGGAGCGTTGCTTCGTCGTCATCGTCGCTTTCTTCATGTTAGGAATCACTTGTTTGGTTTCTGCCTCATATCGTTCGACATCGTCGTCATCGTCGGTTTTGTCCTCGTCTTCTACCTCGTCACCTAATTTTTCCAACACGTTTTCAGCAACAGGTTCTTCTTCTTCTCCATGCTTATTCGCGACTGCCACTTTCGTCGATTCTTCTTCGTCCGGGTTCAAGAATCCTGCATCGTCTGCGCCCCTGAGATGAAGAAGAAGTCCTTCGTCCTTCACTCTTTTGTTTCCTCCCCCTCCACTCTTTTGATGAAGAGGAAAAGATACGAGCGAAGAAAATGATGTTGTTCCGCGCATAAACAAGGCTAATGCGAGCGCTAAGGAAACGAGAAGAAGGAAAATCACGCGTCGTCTCCTCGCTTTGCTACTATTGTTACTATTGTTATTACTATTATTATTTGTCATGTTATTCTTTACATTCGCACATCATCATCATCATCATCATCATCATCATCATCATCATCATCTAGCGGAGGCCGTTTTCTTTTTCTTTTCCTTTCCGAAGGCCGACGACATAAAAAGGTACCGAAAAAAGTGAGACATTTATAGGTATGGACGAGTCTTTTGACGGCACTTTTTTTTTCTTTTAGGTGCGGCGGCGCGCACAAAGAGATAACGGACGGAGCAACGCGACGAACGGATAAAAACGACAGAGAGGAAGAATATGAACACAAGTAAACCATCGTCAGCGCCAATGACCGCGAAGAACGGCGATGAGTACTCGAATAATAAGAGATCTATCGAACGCATTCATTCACCGAGACAGAATTCCAAGGAGATGAAAATCGTGCAACCGAATTCGTCGAGAAGTTCCTCTTTCTCTCGTCAAGAAGAAGAAGAAGAAGAAGAAGAAGAAGAAGAGAAGAGATCATCTTCGTCTTCGTCGACATCGTCATCTTCCTCGTCGGAAATGAGCGACGACGAAGAAGAAGGAGAAGAGGCACAACAGACGACGACGACGAATAAAATCGGGAGAAAGAAAAAGAAAACGACGCAAGCGACGACAACAACAACAAAACTCGTAACAACGACAACGTCGACGAAAGAAAGAGAAAAGAAGAAGAAGAAGAAGAAGAAAGTAAAAAAGAAGACCAAAGCAAAAGAACTGGATGAAGAACATCATCCAAAAAGTGAAGAGGAGAAGATGAATAAGAAGATCCGCGCGGCAAAGCGAGGCACGCGCTCTGAGCTCTCCGTCTCCAAAGGCGGTTGGACTAAGCACGGATACGCCTACGACAACGCGAACGTGTTGAATACGACAAACTTGAAATCAAAAGCAGGAACGATCGAGCGCATATCCGCGAAACAGGTTTGTCCGGATGAATTCAATAGACGATTTGCGCTGACGAGAACGCCGTGTATAATAACCGATGCCATGAACCAATGGCCGTGCTTCATGAAAACGTTGAATAGCAAAAGCAAAGAGGAGAACCCGCGAGAGTGGACGATTGATAAGTTACAAAAAAGGTTTCCGAAAGATAGATTCAAAGTCGGTTCCGATGACGATGGATACGCGGTGCGACTTACAATGACTGAGTTTCAGTTTTACTGCGACGAGGAAAAGAATCCAGATTACGGATGCAAAAGAGATGATAGTCCTCTGTACGTTTTCGACGGTTCCATCTTTGATAAAGAGAATACGAAAGAGCTTGAGAAGGATTTCGACATTCCAGATTACTTCTCCGAAGACTTGTTCAAATACGTCGGACATAAGCGAAGACCACCACATAGATGGGTCGTATTTGGACCGCCGAGAAGTGGATCATCGATACATGTCGATCCGTTAGCGACATCCGCATGGAACGCGTTGATTTCGGGAAAGAAGCGTTGGGTGTTGTACCCGCCAAACAAAGGTTTAACTAAACCTCTTCTGAAACCGAAAGGTATTGGATTAGACGGGGAATCAATCACGTGGTTCCAGAAAGCGTATCCAATCACGCAAACGCGGGAGTGGTCGGAAGTTGGCGGATGTCCGAAGAGTTTTGACGTCGTACAAAATGCTGGTGAGATTATGTTTGTCCCAGACGGGTGGTGGCACGCCGTGTTGAACGTCACGCAAACCGTCGCGGTGACGCAGAATTTCTGCACGACGCCAAGATTTGACGCCGTTTACAGGGCCACGCGACGGGGCAGACCGAAGATGTCCAAAAAATGGCTCGAAAAGTTGAAAGCGAAGGGTCGACATGATTTGTACGACGTAGCCGTGCGTCAGCCGAGAAGATCGGAGTACTCCGAGAACGAAAAGACTTCGTCGTCTTCATCGAGCAGCAGCGAAGGAGAGAGCGACACGGAAGACGCCGACGATCGTATGATTCGTCTGAAAGAAGAGACGAGAAGATTGTCAAAGCATGGAGGCAAGCGAGAGAGAGAGGATGGGGTAGAATAAATCTAAACTACACGGTAGTACCTGTACGTACGTGTAATTAATTACTGGTAAACTAAACAATCGCGTTGTAAAATCAAAATTACAAAAATAGACACATCTGATTCTTTTGAACGTGGGTGAAAGTAATATAGTAATTCGTATTCTCAACATCAGTCATATCAGAGTTACTTCAAGAACGTGCACGTGATGAATAAGGTGAGGAACGAGAACAAACTCAAAATCAACTCCGGCGAGAACGACTCTGGGAAGAGCGGAATGTACACCGGAACGATAGACCCAATCAACCAACCGACGAGCATAGATGCAAGAGTGTGCAAAAAGGACTTTCCAAGTGCCTTGTTCTTTTGTCCGCCTCTTTTCTCGTTGAGGAAGAAGACGCACGCGGCGAAAGCACACGCGAGTTGAAACGCAGGGCCTTGTGAAGCCGGCGTCACGATTGACCAAATGGAAATACCGAAAAACAAAACCGCTCGTCGCATTAAAGTCGTCTTGTCCGGCTTTTCGAATTGATTCTTCACGCGTTGAACAAATGGTGGCGTGTAATCTTCCTCTTCTTTCTTCTGTCTCAGATTCTTTCTCTTCAAACCTTTCGCTTTTTTCCTCGTGTTTAGCTTTTCCTTCAAAATGGCATCCATGGCGAGGTCGATTTGCTCGCATCCGTCCACATCTCTCATGTACTCTTTCACTAAGAAATTCCTCGCCTCTTGCACTTCTTCGAACGAGGAGTCTGACGTTAAACCTAATCGTTTGTACGGATCTTTTTCGTTCCTTCTTGGGAACTTCACCACCGGCGAGTCAAAGTCGATTTCGCCTTCCTCGTCGTCGTCTCGCGTCACATCTTGTTCTTCTATTTTGGCGTTGTTTTCTGCTCGAGAGAGAGAGAGAAGAATTTTTCGGGTCAGTTCAGTTCTACTTACGCGTGCGCATCAAAAACTCAATCCGTAATAAAAGGGAACAGAAAGAGAGAAGCGTCGAGGTGATTGACGCGCGCGAAGAAAGAGCGAGAGCGAGAATGAGAGAGTAAGAGAGACTCGTTCTGTAAAAAATTCTCTCGTTTTCCCCGATTGGATAAAATAAAGCGCAAATGTGTCAATAGGTTCTTCTTCTCCTTTCAGTCCTAATTGAAAAGCAGAACAATGCGCGCGCACGAAAGACGACGCGAGACACGTTCTGTGCAAAACTCACCATCATCGTTTGCTTCGCTCTTCACTCTGAACGTTCTCAACGAGTTCAGCTTTTTGTTTCTACGTAAACACAACGACGACGGCGCTCTTGGGTGTCTATTATTTTTTCTTCTGTCTTCCTCGCGTGTAAAATTCGTCCCCCCAAAAGGATTCGCTCGCACCGCCGCTCGTCGCGTGGATCGTCCGTGCGGACGATGCGACGCGAGATTCGTTCTCGAGGATCCTCTCGACGATGGCGATGACGATGACGACGACGCGTCTAATTTCCCCGTCATCGTATATGTCTGCAGCAGCATGAGTATAGTATGTTTGTTCGTCGGTCTTTCTTTCAGAAAGTTTTTTTTCTGCGGAAAAAGAGAAAATTTTGGAAGAGAAGTGATTGTTTGGAGTCCAACACACTTTTAATCCATTATTGTCCTCCATCTTCGAAGAATAGAAGAAGACTTCGTAAAATTTTGATTGATTATTTATTTACTACCATATGATCCAAACAACGACTTTTTCGAGAAGAGAGGGGTAAAAATGATATCATATATAAATAATAAGAGGTTGGTGCTTTTTTTTGAGCCACACGCACTTTATTATTTTTTCTTGAAAACGGTTGTTGCAAAGGAGCTTCTTCATTATTCAGTTGCTAAAAAGACGCGCACGCAAACACACACACACACACACACTATGTCTGCAAAACTTATGGACGCAACTCCCGATCTGAAGAGACTGGCACCGGTCGAGAATCTCGCGATCGATGTCATCTCGTACGCGCACGGATCCGTGACGCCGACGTTGACGCATTTATACTCTAAAGGCAAAGATTCGTTCTTAAAGGTACGTCGTCGTCAACGGAGAGACACAAAAAAATGCACAGGGGTGCCTTTCTCTTTTCTTTCTTTCTCTCTCTCTCTCTCTTGTTTTTGTCGAACACACGAAAGATACGCGCGACGCGTGCGCGTGAATTTACGTACGGTCGGTCGGCTCAATTGTACTCAATGCGACGATCTTTGCGCGAGTGTCAACGGTCTCTTTAAAAGCTTTTCGCGGCGCTTGGAATTTTGATTGATTTCTTTTCTTTTGGGTTTCTGCAACAAACGACCGACACACATTTTTTTCTTCTTCTTTTTTGAAAAGAACGAAGCGTCGTCGTCAAAATCGTCAAAATCGTCAAAATCGTACAAGGGCGTCCTTTTTTTGCGGTGTTGCCGGCTGGTGCGTCGCCGTGTCCATTTCAAGAAGAACTAACGAAACAATCTCACATTCGTGAACAAACAAACGCAGGGGTCTATCAACACCATCGAAGGGTTGATTACTTCGTACGGCACGCCAGTAGTCTCGACGGTGCAAAAGACGTACCCAAAAGTCGTTACAAACGTCGATAATAAAGTTGACGGCGTCTTAACGGCTGTTCAAAACGTTTGGGAGAACCGCGTCAAGGCTTCGTACCCAGCTAAAGCGGTGACTTCTGTTTCCACGGCAATTCAAACGCAACGCGAACAGTTTCCGGAAAATATCGCGTACTTGAAATCTTTGACGACGAAGGAGAAGAGAGAAAACTACTTGAAATTTGTCGAACTCAAAATCCAAGAATTGCAAAGCGCGACGAAAGAAGTGCCGCAATTAGCGTACGACGCAATCAAAACTGCCATCCAAAATGCCCGCGAAAAAATCGATTCGTTCGAACTCTTGAAAAAGGTCGACGAATTGTGGCGAGCCACCTTGAACTTGAAGCAGGTCAAAACGGTCGTAAAAGCCAAGGAAGACTTGTCGCACAAAGTTCAAGAGAAAGCTACGGAGGTTTCCAACAACGCGTACGTCAAAAAAGCGACCAGATCGGTCAACGAAGTTGTGCAAACTGTGCAGTCCAAAGTTAAGGGCACGCCGACGCCGAAAGAAAGCCGCGTCGAAGAGATGGACTAAGTGGGAAGCACAAATCTTCTTGTCGATTTTTCGATACGATACGAGTATTTTTCTCTCTTTTTTTTCACATGTAAACATAGACGAATTAATTAATTAACTAAACACTTGTTGTTGTTGTTGTTGTCGTTTGTTCTCGTCGTGAAAACACGCGAACAATGATTTACGACCTAAATACAAAACTTTCTGGGATAGTGGATGGATTCCCCGTACTCGCTTTTGTTTTAT